>Ga0114933_10000118_pt1 | contig 95933 bp, 107 predicted proteins | sample 4SBtaG_FD_89691 | JGI IMG/M metagenome (GOLD analysis project Ga0114933, IMG submission 89691) | Deep subsurface microbial communities from Kolumbo volcano to uncover new lineages of life (NeLLi) - 4SBTROV12_W25 metaG | ecosystem: Environmental > Aquatic > Marine > Volcanic | place: Kolumbo...
AAATACCTGTAAGAACTAAAAAAGTACTTAACCATTTAAGGTATTTTTTAATAAACTTCATAGTTAATTATATGATTGTAATGTTAAAGTTTTGTTAACCAGACGAGGCTTTAACTTTTTTCTAGATAAACTCTGGAATCTCATCACCAAGATCATCGTCTCTCTCCTATAATTATTGTTTATTAAGAATTTATTACAAATTAGAAGAGAAAGATACTTTGGTTAGAAATAATTAACAGCCTTTGAAAGAAGAAGCCATATCATTTAATAAATCAAAATATAAATTTTTACCTTTATCGAGTTTTGCTCCTAAAGGATCTAAGATACCTGTTTTAACTTTAGTATCCTTAGCAATTGATTTTATAATTGATGGATTAAATTGAGGTTCTGAAAAAATACAATTTACCTTTTCATGTTCTATAACTTCTCTGATTTCAGATAATTGCTCTGCTCCTGGCATAACATCTGTATTTACTGTTAAAGCTCCAAGAACCTTAATATTAAATCGGTTTTCAAAGTATTGATACGCATCATGAAAAACCACAAATCTTAAATCTTTATTTAAATCTTTTTTAATAGCTTTAGTTAACTTATCAATATCAGCTAACGCCTTTTTAGAGTTAGCTTTATACGCTGCACTATTTTTTGAGTCTATTTGAACTAATTGTTTTGTAATTTCTTTAATTATTACTTTAGCATTCATTGGGTCTAGCCAAACATGTGGGTCATGTTCTCCATGATGATGTCCTTCGTGAGCATCTTTTTCTTTATGCTCATCATGACCATGTTCTTTATGTTCGTCTTTGTGTTCGTCATGACCATGTTCTTTATGTTCGTCTTTATGCTCGTCATGCCCGTGATCATCATGACCTTCAAAAATATTTTTTTCTCTAAACTCTAATTTTTTAATTCCTTTTAAATCCATAACTTCAATATTTTTTGCTTTTTTAGCAATTGTGTTTAAAGGTTTTTCTAGAAAAGTTTCAAGATCTTCACCTACCCAAATAACAAGGTCAGCATTTTCTAACATTTTTGCATGTGAAGGTTTTAAGCTAAAACCATGCGGTGAATTATATCCATCAACTATTACATCAGGTTTTCCAACTCCATCCATAACATAGCTTGCTAAAGAGTGTATTGGCTTGATTGAAGTTACCACTTTAACATCAGCATTTACCGAAGAAATTGATAAAGTAATCGATAAAAATAATACTATTAAAAAGCTTTGTATCTTGTTTATCATAAAAATGTTATAATATAACGGTTTGTTATAATATAACATTAATTAAAGCAAGAGATAATTATGACCAAAGAAAAAAATAAAGTTCTACTTAAGCTTGAAAATGTAGGACTTTTAAAAAATGATAAATGGTTAGTTAAAGATGTCTCCTTAGAAATTAGGAAAGGTGAGATTGTTACTTTGATAGGACCTAACGGTTCAGGCAAATCAACAACGGCAAAGATTGCTTTAGGCATACACAAAAAAATAGAGGGAAAAGTTCAAAAATTTACTGACAAGATTGGATACGTTCCTCAAAAAATTTCTATAGATTGGACTCTACCTATTAGGGTGATTGATTTTATGCTTTTAACCGAAAAGCTGACTAATGATCAAATAAATGCATCTTTAAATTTAACTGGCGTTGATCATTTAAAAAATAAAAGTTTGAGTAATTTATCTGGAGGTGAATTCCAGAGAGTTTTAATAGCAAGAGCCATAGCAAAAAAGCCTGACCTATTGGTTTTGGATGAGCCTGTTCAAGGAGTGGACTTTAAAGGGGAGATCGCTTTATATGAGCTTATTAAAAAAATATCAGAGGAATATAGTTGCGGAATACTTTTAATTTCTCATGACTTACATGTAGTGATGTCAGCTACAGACTTCGTTGTATGCTTAAATGGTCACGTTTGTTGCTCCGGAACACCCCAAGTTGTTGCAAAAAATGAAGAGTACCTTCAATTATTTGGAGAGAGGGCCTCTAAAATTTTATCTTTATACGAGCATAAACACGACCATACCCATGCTCAGGATGGAACAATTAAAAGGAAAAATAATTAAACTATGTTAGATGATTTTTTTATAAGAGCGTTATTAGCAGGTTTAGGAATTGCTTTAATCACGGGTCCACTTGGATGCTTTGTTGTTTGGAGAAGATTATCTTTTTTTGCAGGAACTTTAGCTCATTCTGCTTTTTTAGGAGTAACAATGGCTGTGTTTTTTGAAATCAGTATAGCTTTCTCCGTATTCGTAATTTCTTCAGTTATTGCAATTATGTTATTAAAATTACAGAAGGATACTAAGTTACCTAGTGATGCTTTATTAGGTTTGTTAGCACATTCATCTTTAGCAGTAGGACTTGTGGTAGTTGGATTTTTAACATCTATTAGATTTGATATTATGGGTTTATTGTTTGGGGACATATTGGCTGTTAATCAAAATGATTTATTGTTTATTTGGATTGGAGGCGCTTCAATATTACTGATTTTGAAAATGATTTGGAAACCTTTGTTTGCTTCTACTGTAAATCATGAATTAGCGGAGGCCGAGGGAATGAAACCCGATAAAATGAATGCAATTTTTACAATATTAATGGCAGCGATAATTGCTATATCAATTAAAATTGTTGGTCTACTTTTAATTACTGGTATGCTTATTATTCCTGCAGCAACAGCGAGAAATATTTCTAGCAATCCACAGCAAATGATTAAGTTGTCAATATTAGGTGGCTTAATGTCAGTTCTAATTGGATTATTTTCATCTTTAGAATTTAATACAGCTTCTGGCCCTTCAATAATAACCGCAGCTTTAATCTTATTTTGTCTTTCACTTATTAAATTTAAAAAATATTCACAATTGAAAAAATAAATATAAATTGATAAATTAATATATGGCTCAAACACAGATTCTCTCAAAAAATCAACAAATGATTTTTCAAATTATAGAAAAGGCAAAGGGACCTCTTAAAGCATATTCAATTTTACATGATGTTCAAAAAAAGGGTATTAAAGCCCCTTTACAAGTTTACAGGGCTTTGGACAAATTATTGGAATTAGGTAAAATCCATAAAATTGAGAGCAGGAATGCCTTTGTTGCTTGCAAAAATTCAAATTGTGAAATTACGAAAGCCACTGCTTTTTCTATTTGTGAGAAATGTGAGAAAGTTACTGAAATCAATAATTCTAAATTATCTAATTATCTCTCTAATTTTCAAGACATAACTGGAATGAAATATTCTAAGTATAACTTAGAATTTTTTGGTTTGTGCAAAAAGTGTAAATAATTTTTAGCTAGCAGACTTAACTTTTTTCTCTATAAATTCTGGTATTTCATCCTCTTTATCGAGAACATCCTCTTTTTGATTCTTAGGCTGAAAAGCATATAAAACATGTAATTTACAATAAGGAAAATCCTCAATTGGTTTTCGACCGCAAAAATAAAAATTTTCCTCGTCAGGATGACCTATAGGCCATCGACATGTAGTATCACTTAATCCTTCAAGGCTTGTTGGTTTTTCAGCTTCAAAATTTTTGTCTAATAAAATAGATTTGAATCTACTTTTTCTACTCATTGGCTGTTGGGATTTTTTCACTGGTCTAACTTCTTGCTTGCCAGTTTGGCTAGTTTGCTTAGACGGTGCTCTAGCTTCTAAATTTAGTCTGTGAGCTTTACCAATAACAGCGTTTCTTGTAGTATCTCCGAGCATTTGAGCTATTTCACTAGCAGTGTGCCCCTTGCTCCATAAATCCTTTAGTTTCTCTACTTTTTCGTCATTCCAACTCATAATACAACCATTACTATATATAGTATATAATTTTAACTTAGTACATTATATTGTGGTAGAAAACAACAAAATACCCGTGAAACGTAGTTTTGCACAGATTTTTAACAAATTAGCGTTATAAGACATATTCATGATTGATATAGGCACAAAATATAAAATTGGAGTAAGAAGATTTGGTTTAATTAACTGGATTGGGTTCTGGACTCTGTATCAAAAAGAAGTTTTGAGATTCTTAATAGTGTGGATACAAACTATTTTTTCACCACTAATTTCATCTCTATTATTTCTTTTAGTTTTATCATTAGCTATTGGAAATGAAAGAGGAGATGTTTTAGGAGTTTCTTTTATTACTTTTTTAGCACCCGGTTTGATTGCTATGCAAGTGATCCAACAAGCATTTTCACATTCGTCTTCTTCTTTTATGATAGGAAAAATCCAAGGCAATATAGTCGATATATTATACGCCCCTCTTTCTGCGGGTGAAGTAATTACTGCCATAACACTCGCATCGATAACTAGAAGCATTATGATAGCATTTGTTTCAATTGTTGTTTTTTATTTTATAATAGATTTTGAAATTAAGAATTATATTACTTTAATAACTTTTACATTTTTGTCCTCATTTATTTTAGGGGCTTTAGGAATAATAGCTGGTCTCTGGGCTGAAAAATTTGACCATATGGCTACAATAACAAATTTTGTAATTGTTCCTTTATCTTTTCTTTCAGGAACTTTTTATTCTATTGATAGATTGCCAGATTTTCTGCAGTCTATAAGTAAGGCAAATCCATTTTTTTATATGATTGATGGATTTAGATATAGTTTTATAGGGACCTCAGATGGTTCAATATTCGTAGGATTAATTTATTTGTTTATTTTAAGCATTTCTATATGGTTTATTGCTTACTTACTTTATAAAAAAGGTTACAAAATCAAATCATAAAAATGAGTTCAATTTTAAATACTTACGATAGAAAAAAAATTTCCTTTAAAAGAGGGAAGGGTTGCTATTTATATTCTGACAAAGGAAAAAGATATTTAGATTTTGTTCAAGGAATAGCAGTGAATTCTCTTGGCCATTCCAATGATTATTTGATTAAAGCTGTAAATAGACAAGCTAAAAAAGTTTGGCATGTATCAAATGCTTTTATCATTCCTGAGCAAGAGAAATTAGCAAAAAGACTTACTCAAAAAACCTTTGCAGACTATGTTGCTTTTCAAAATTCAGGAGCTGAAGCAACTGAGGCAGCAATTAAAATAGCTAGAAGATATTTTTATTCTAAAGGGCAACCACAAAAAAACAGAATACTATGTCTTAATGGTAGTTTCCATGGCAGAACTTTAGCTACAATATTCGCAAGTAATAATAAAAAACATATTCAAGGTTTTTATCCTAAAGTGCAAGGTTTTGATCATTTTGACTTTGGAGATCACAAATCTTTAGAGAAAGCCATAACTAAAAAAACTGCAGCAATAATGGTTGAAACCATAATTGGTGAAGGTGGGATTAAAGTGATCCCAGAATTTTGTTTAAAAGGTCTAAGGAAACTTTGTAATAAAAAAAAGATCTTACTAATTCTTGATGAAGTTCAATGTGGAATAGGTAGATCAGGAAAATTTTTTGCTTTTGAATATGCAAATATAAAACCTGATATTGTACCTATAGCCAAAGGTATAGGCGGAGGTTTTCCATTAGGTGCATGTTTAATGACCAAAAAAGTAGCAAGTTGTATGACACCAGGTTCACATGGCACTACTTTTGGAGGAAATCCGTTAGCTATGAGCGTTGGTAATGCTGTTTTAGATTTAATTTTTAAAAAAGGTTTTCTAAAAAATGTTCAAAAAATTTCAAAATATTTTCATAACGAACTTTATAAATTACAAAATGATTATCCGGAATTAATTCAAGAAATAAGAGGTAAGGGTTTGTTAGTAGGTATTAAGATATCAAAAAATCAAACAGAATTTATAAAAAAATTATTAGGAAAAGGGTTGCTTACAATTAGAGCTGGGGAAAATGTTGTAAGATTATTGCCTCCTCTTACTGTAACAAAGAAAAATATTGATGAGGCAGTGACAATAATTAAGAAAGTATGTAAAACTTATAGATGAAAAATTTTTTAGACATATCAGATTTATCGTCAAATGAGCTTAGATCAATCGTAGAACAGGCAAAAGATAGAAAGTCTAAAAGAAAAAACTTAAATAAATCTGAACCAGATGACGACAAACCTTTCGAAGGTAAATCAATGGTAATGATTTTTGAAAAACCATCTACTAGAACAAGGATTTCTTTTGACATTGCTGTTAAACAACTCGGAGGTCACTCAATAATTTTAAATCCTGAGGGAATTCATTATGGAAAAGGAGATGAAACTTTAAAAGACACTGCAAAAGTTCTATCCGAGTATGCTGATATTATTATGTTAAGAACAGCCTCTCATGAAAATCTTAGAGAGTTTGGAAAACATTCTAGCATTCCCATAATTAATGGTCTTTCAAACAAAAGTCATCCTTGCCAGATTATGTCAGACATACTAACTTTTGAGGAAGCTAAAGGAAACATTAGTGGTAAGAAAGTTGCTTGGTTAGGAGATGGTGATAATAACATGTCTAACTCATTAATCGAAGCAGCTAGTAAATTTAATTTTAAGCTTAGTATAGGTTGTCCAAATAAGTATAAGCCCAATAAAAATATTATGTCGTGGGCTAAGAAAAAAAAAGTTGAAATTTCTATAACCAAAATTCCAGAGGAAGCCATCAAAAATGCTGATTGTGTTATGACTGATAAATGGATTTCAATGAACGATAAGGTTAATAAAAAAGAGAAAAAAAATGCATTAAAAAAATATCAAGTGAATAAAAAATTAATGAAGCTAGCAAATCCAGACGCTATATTTATGCATTGCTTACCAGTCGGTAGAGGTGAAGAAGTTACTGACGAAGTAATTGACGGGGGACAATCTTTAGTTTGGACTCAAGCTGCAAATAGAGTTCATATACAAAAAAGTATTATTGAATGGTGTTTGAATTAAGGAGTTGGAATAGGATTATCACTCTTTGAATTCATATATAAAATAACAGAGGCTCTGTCTTTTTCTTTTTTTAAACCTGCAAAAGCCATTTTAGTTCCTTTTACATGGGCTGAAGGTTTAATTAGAAAACCATTCATCTCATCAAATGTCCATTCCTTGCCATATGCCGCTAGTGCTTTAGAATATTTGTAATTCGGGTCTGCTCCGGTTTTTTTATTTATAATACTCCAAAGATTTGGACCAATCATATTTTTTCCTCCTGCAGCTATCATGTGACACGCGCTACATTTTTTAAAAACTTTTTCTCCATGTGCTACGTCACCCATAGCCAAAAGTTCTTTAATATCTACCTGCGAAGTTCCAGATGAAGTTGCCACAGCAAGCTCGACCTTTTCCACTTTATAGGCAGATTGTGCAGGCTTTTCTGTGTGAAAGAGAATGTCACCAAATTTATTGATACCAAAAACTACTAATACTGTTGCTAAAACTGCTGCTACGATTTTATTTAATTCAAAATTATTCATAAATTTGATACTTAACTAATCGACATATAACATGAGTTTATAAAAAAAAACTTAAAATTAAATTATTTTCTTTGCGTCTTTGAGACGCATAATTATGAGCAAGATCGCTATAATAATACCCTCTAGATTGCAGGCAATAAGGTTGCCCGATAAACCTTTAAAAACCATCAATAATAAAGAAATGATCGTTCATGTTCTTGAGGTAGCTACGAAAGCAGATATGGGGGATGTAATTGTGGCAACCCCTGACCAAAAAATAGTCGAGGTAGTAAAAAAAAATAATGGCAAAGCTGTAATTACTAAATTTGATCACGAAACAGGAACAGATAGAATATTTGAAGTTTTTGAAAAGGTACTTAATAAGGAACCTGAGATAATAATTAATCTACAAGGTGACATGCCAAATCTTGATCCACTTTCAATAAAGCATCTTATTAACCACATGGAAAAAAAAACTTGCGACATTGGAACTTTGGCTTCGGATTTATTAAAAAAGGAAGAAATTAAAAATGATAATATAGTAAAGGTGGTTACAAAAAAAAATATTGATAAAAAAGATTTTTCTCAAGCTGAAGATTTTTTTAGAATATCAAAATATCCTTTATCTAATCCAGTTTACCATCATATTGGAATTTATGCCTTTACTAATGAAGCTTTAATAAGGTATGTAAACTTAAAAAGAAGCAAACTTGAATTAGAGAGAAAATTGGAACAATTAAGAGCATTAGAGAATAAAATGAAAATTGAGGTAGGTTACGTTAAACAATGTCCTCTTAGTATCGATACAGAGGAAGACCTGCAAGAAATAAAAAAATTGATGGAAAAAAATGACAAAACCTAAAATTGCTTTTCAAGGAGAACTAGGAGCATATTCTCACATAGCTATAAATGAAATATTTAAAGATGCAGATATAAAAACCTGCTCAACCTTTGAAGAAACTTTTAAAATTGCTCATGAAGATGAGTCGTTTAAAATTGTAATACCATTAGAGAACTCACTCGCAGGCAGAGTTGCAGATATTCATTATTTACTACCCAAATACAAACTTCAAATTCACGGAGAACACTTTCAAGTAGTAGAACATAACCTAATTTCAAAATTAGATGCAGAAATGAAAGATATTAAATTTGTAAGAAGTCACGCGCAGGCAATTGGCCAATGTCAAAAAATTATAATGGAAAAAGGGTATAAAACTATTATTTCGGCAGACACAGCAGGTTCAGCAAAAGAACTTGCTGATAGTAAGGATAAATCTATAGCTGCCATAGCATCAAAATTATCAGCAAAAATTTATAAGTTAAAAATTTTAAAAGAAAATGTAGAAGATGAAAAAGGAAACGTCACAAGATTTCTCATTATGGGCAAAAGCGTTCAGCAACCAGAATTTGAAAAAAATAAAAAATATATTACAACTTGTACATTTAGGTTGAAGAGCGAACCATCTGCTCTTTATAAATCTTTAGGTGGATTCGCTACAAATCAGATCAATATGACAAAACTAGAGAGTTTCTCAGTAAGAAATACTTTTGCTCAAACTAATTTTTATTTGGATTTTGAGGGGCATTTAGATGATAAGCCAGTCCAAAGCGCAATGGAGGAACTTGGCTTTCATACTCAAAGTTTAGACATTTTAGGGGTATATGAGGCCTCTAAATTTAGGGAAAAATAGTCCACAAAACTAAAAACTAACCTTGTAGTAATCAAATCGATCTTGATATAATCGTTTGGAGGTTGGCATCAGGTGGATGTTTCATAAACCCGGTCAGGTCTGAAAAGAAGCAGCCGTAGTGAAAATTTTTCAGGTTGTTTGCCTGCCTCCTTTTGTAAAATGATAGAAAGTAAAATATTAGCCTTAAAATACAGACCACAAGAATTTAAAGATTTAATTGGTCAAGAGGTAATGTCTCAAACTATTACCAATTCAATTAAACTAGGGAAGACCCCAAATGCTTACCTTTTAACTGGAATAAGAGGTGTTGGAAAAACTACAACGGCAAGATTAATTGCAAAAGCTTTAAACTGTTTAAAAAATTCAAAAAAAAATGAAAATTGTTCACAAGATAAATTTTGCAGCTCATGCCAAGAAATAGCCAACTCAAATCATATCGATGTCCTTGAGATGGATGCAGCTTCAAAAACAGGGATAGACGATGTTAGAGAACTAATAGAAAATTCAAGGTATAGCCCAACTAGCGCAAAATATAAGATTTTTATTATTGATGAAGTGCACATGTTGTCAAAACAAGCTTTTAATGGTTTATTGAAAACATTAGAAGAACCGCCTCCAAGTTTAAAATTTATTTTAGCCACTACTGAAGTTAGAAAAATTCCTGTTACTATTTTATCTAGATGCCAAAGATTTGATCTCAAGCGAGTTAGTTTAGAAAAGCTTGTAGTTCATTTAAAAGAAGTTGCAAAGAAAGAAAAAGGAAAAATCTCAGATGATGCACTTCAATTAATTGCAAAAGCCTCAGAAGGATCTGTCAGAGATTCAATTTCCTTATTAGATAGAGCATTGATACTTCAAAATGTAAATAATGATAAAGAAATTCAAGATAAAGACATTAGAGAGATTTTAGGACTTGCTGATAGAAGCAAATTAATTTTACTTTTTAAAGAAATATTAAGTGGGGACCAAAAAAATTCTATTGTTCAATTAAAAGACCTCTTAGAAAGAGGTATGGACGCCAAAAATTTTCTAAATGATATTCTAGAATTATTATACCTGTTTAGCAGAAAAATAAATCTTGGTTCAATACAAAAGGATGCTTCAATTTCAGAGTCTGAAACTCAACTCATAGAACAATATTCAAAAAATTTAAATATGCAGGATTTAGGGTTGTTTTGGCAATTAACGATTAAAACTATTGAAGATTTAAAAGTTGTATCAAATGAGAATTTAGCTTTAGAAATGTATGTGATGCAATTAATGCATCTTAAGAACATAGAAAAGTCTGAGGAAGATTTTTCAAATGATCAAAGATTAGAAAATAATCAAAACTTCAAAACTTTAGACAAGACAGATGAAGAAAATGAGAACAAAAAAATGTCTAGTCCTATTAAAAATCAATTGAAAAGCACAGACCAAGTTAAGACAAATTTAATAAAAAATCCTGATCAAAAAATTAAATTGGAAAATAATATTCAAATTAATAGTTTAGAGGACCTTATAAGAGTTGCTGAGAAAGAAAAAGAAATAGAACTTAAATATGATTTGGAACGCAATGTTAGACTTGTAAGTTTCAAGAGAGGAAAAATAGACATAGGTTTTAATGAAAAACTTAATAAAAAATTCATAAAAGTATTAACTGAAAAACTTTTGTCCTGGACTGGAGAAAGGTGGATAATATCATTGAGCAAGGAAAATGGATCTAAAACTGTTCATGAGAAAGAGGTTGAACAAAAGTCACAAGATCTTTTAAAAGAAAAAAAAAGTGAAGTGGCAAAAAAAATGTTAAGTGCTTTTCCTGACGCAAAGTTGATTGATGTGAAAGATAAATAAAATGCCAAATTTTAATGACATGCTTTCAAAAGCCAAAGAGATGCAAGAAAAAATGAGAGAGGCTCAGGATTTAATTAAAAACATAGAAGTAGAAGGGGAAGCCGGAGGAAACTTGGTTAAAGTAATTCTTAAAGGAGATTATGAACTAAAATCAATTATAATTAGTGAAGAGGCAAAAAAAGAAAAAATAGAAATAATTAATGATTTAATAATAGCCGCATTTAATAACGCTAAAGAAAAATTAAAAAAAAAATCTGCTGATGAGCTTTCCAAAATAACTGGAGGACTTAATCTTCCTCCTGATTTTAAACTTCCTTTTTAAATGAGCAATAACGACATACCTGAAATAGAGGAATTAATTAAACAATTTTCTAGATTACCTGGTCTAGGCCCTAAATCAGCTAAAAGAATAATTCTTAAATTGATTAACAATAAAGAGAATATGGTTAAGCCCTTAGCTCAATCTCTTGCAAAAGTTTATAAAAGTGTAGTGAGGTGTGTGAATTGTGGAAATTTAAAAATTATTGATAAAAAATGTATCTGTGAAGGAAAAAATCAGTTTGACAAAATTTGTGTTGTCGAAAACCTTGCAGATATGTGGGTGATAGACTCTGCTAATATTTTTAAGGGCTATTATCATATTCTAGGAGGAACCTTGAATTCAGATCAGAATTACGAACAAAAAAATCTTCTTATAGATTCTTTAGTAAAGAGAATTAAAAAAAACAGTCTTAAAGAGGTAATTATTGCAACCAGTGCTACTATTGAAGGTCAAACAACCGCTCACTATATAGAGGACTCCATTAAGAATGATAGCATAAAAGTTACTAAACTAGCTCAAGGATTGCCAGTAGGGGGCGAAATAGAACAGTTAGATGATGGAACATTATTTTCAGCTTTTAAAAATAGAGTTCCAGTAACTAATGAGTAGATTTTTTTTCTAATCTCTTTTTATGTAGTAAAGGTTCTGTATATCCGGATGGTTGCTCTCTTCCTTTAAAGACTAAATCACAAGCCGCTTGAAAAGCTATTGAGTTATCAAAACCTGTAGACATTTTTTTATATGCAGGATCACCCTTGTTTTGCTCATCTACAATCTTAGCCATTTTTTTCATCACATTCATGACTTGCTCTTTACTACTAATTCCATGATGAAGCCAATTTGCTATATGCTGGGAAGAAATTCTAAGCGTAGCTCTGTCCTCCATTAATCCTACATTGTTTATGTCTGGAACTTTTGAACATCCTACACCCTGATTTATCCATCTAACAACGTAGCCAAGGATACTCTGGGCATTATTTTCTAACTCTTTATCTATATCTTCCTTAGACCAGTTTGGTCTGTCTGCTCGTGGAATTTCCAATATATTCTCTAATATAGCTTTATCTCTTTTTTTTATTTCTGTTTGTTTTTTAAATACATCAATTTCATGATAATGGGTTGCATGAAGAGTGGCAGCTGTAGGCGATGGAACCCAAGCACAATTGGCTCCTGACTTAGGATGATTTACTTTTTGTTCCATCATGTCAGACATTTTATCTGGCATAGCCCACATTCCTTTACCTATCTGAGCTTTACCTGAGAAACCACACTTTAGACCTATATCAACGTTCCAATTCTCATAAGTATTTAACCACAAAGATTTTTTCATTTCTCCTTTAAAAATCATGGGACCAATTTCAAAAGAAGTGTGCATCTCATCTCCAGTTCTATCTAAAAAACCTGTATTTATAAAAACTACTCTATCTTTAACTTTTCTTATACACTCCTTTAAATTTACAGTTGTTCTTCTTTCCTCGTCCATTATTCCAACCTTTAAAGTGTTTAGTTTTATTCCTAATATACTCTCTACTTCGCCAAATAATTTATCAGTAAATCCTACTTCTTCTGGCCCATGCATCTTAGGTTTCACTATGTAAACAGAACCTGTTCTGGAATTTTTTTTGTTTTTAAGGTCATGTAAAGCACACATAGTTGAAAAAAAAGCATCCATAATTCCTTCTGGAATTTCCGATCCATCTTTAAGTAAAATTGATGGATTAGTCATAAGATGACCTACATTTCTATTTAATAACAAAGCTCTTCCATGCAATTTAATTTTAGAGCCATCTGGACTAATATAATTTCTATCTTCATTTAATTTTCTTATAAATTTTTTTCCATTTTTTTCCATCTCGACTTTTAGATCACCTTTCATGATTCCAAGCCAATTTCTATAACATCTTATTTTGTCTTCAGCATCAACAGCTGCAACTGAGTCTTCATTATCTATTATGGTTGAAATAGCGGACTCAATTACTACATCGCTAATTTTGGCAAGATCTATCTTTCCTATCTTGCTATTTGGATCTACTATTACATCAATGTGTAAATTATTATTTTTGAGTAAAATAGAAGATGGTTTGTTTTTATCACCCGCGTAACCTACAAATTGTTTTTTATTTTTTAAATGTTTATCAACTTTATTTATATTTAATACTAAATCTTTCTTATCGATAGCAAAACTATTTACGTCTTTCCAACTTGCATTTTCTATAGGAATTATTTTATCTAAAAAGTTTCTTACATAATTGATAACTTCTTTTCCTCTTTCGGGATCATAACCATTAGCTTTTTTTCCAGGTATAACATCTGTTCCATATAAAGCGTCATATAAACTTCCCCATCGTGCATTTGCGGCATTCAACGCATATCTCGCGTTATCCACGGGCACAACTAATTGGGGGCCAGCTATTTTAGCAATTTCATCATCCACATTAGAAGTTGCTATACCGAAATCTTCTTTTTCATCAACTATGTAATTGATTGATTTTAAAAAATTTGAATACTCAACCTTATCAAAAGGCTTATCTTTTTTAGACAAATGCCAATTATCAATTTTTTTTTGAATATCCTCTCTAACATTTAATAAAGATCTATTTATTGGCGTTAAAGTCTCAACTGCCTTCTCAAATTTCGGCCAAAAAATATTTGGCTCAATATCTGTTCCAGGCATCACTTCTTTGTTTATAAATTCGTATAGATCAGAACTTATTTTAAGATTACCTACATCAATTTTTTTCATATATGACCTAATAAATCAAAGATTTCGTTACTGAACAACATTTTATTGACATTATTGAATTCTATTTTAAATAGAACTATGATTAGAATGTCGCACTTATATGAGAAATTATTTAGAATTTGAGAAAGAAATAAAAAACTTAGAGGAGAAAGTAGAAAATCTTAAGAGCCCTTACGGTTCTGATGGTATATCTGAAGTCGACACTAACGAAATAAAAAAAACACAAAATGAGATTGAAAAAAAATTAAAAGAAACCTATTCAAACTTAAATAGTTGGCAGAAAACTTTAGTTGCAAGACATGAAGACCGCCCTAAAGCAATTCATTATATAAATAAAATTTTTTCGAATTTTACCATTCTATCAGGCGATAGATTTTTTGGAGATGACAAATCTGTTATTGCTGGTTTCGCTCTGATTAACAACAAGTCCGTTCTAGTTATTGGTCAAGAAAAAGGAGAAGATTTAAATAGCAGGATTGAAAGAAATTTTGGAATGATGAAACCTGAAGGTTATAGAAAATGTATAAGATTAATGAATTTGGCAGATAAATTTCAAATTCCTGTTATTACTTTTATTGACACTCCAGGAGCTTATCCTGGAGTTGGTGCAGAACAAAGAGGACAAGCTTCATCTATAGCAAATTCAATAGAATGTTGTATGTCACTTCGGGTGCCTAATATTTCAATTATAATTGGTGAAGGAGGCTCTGGCGGTGCAATAGCCCTAGCATCTTCTAATAAGGTAATTATGTTAGAAAATTCAATTTATTCTGTAATTTCTCCAGAGGGATGTGCATCAATTCTTTGGAGAGATCCAAGTAAATCATTACAAGCAGCCGAGGCAATGAAATTAACAGCCAAAGATTTATTAGCATTGGGAATTATAGATGAAATAATAGAGGAACCATTAGGCGGTGCACATAGAGATACTGAAACTACAGTAAACGAAGTAAAAAATTCTATTATCAGAAATTTAAATTATTTTGAAAATTTTTCGAATGAAGAGGTTTACGAGCACAGGAAAACGAAATTTCTAAAGATAGGAAGAGATAAAGGGTTTATCAAAAGTTCTAATCTAGACCACAAAGGCTTAAGCTATAAAATGCCGTTTAATCTCAAAATCAACAGGCATTTATCCGAAAATAAATATGTTTATTTGGGAATCTCTTTAGCTATTCTTGTTGGAATTATTGCTATATTTAATTAATCGTGTTGTAAAAGAGACTATTTTTTAAATTTTTTCCCTTTTTTAATGAAACACTCCTTGACATTTCCTACGCATTTCTATTATAGGGGCTCAGTCAGTAATTATGTTACTGATTTAAGTAAATAACAAATAAGGAAAAGTAAATAATGAGTACACTAAAAGGTAAAGTAAAGTGGTTCAATGGCACTAAAGGTTATGGTTTCATTGAAAGAGAAGATAAAGAAAAAGACGTGTTCGTTCACAGCTCAGCAGTTAGAGAAGCTGGTTTAAAATATTTAAACGAAGGCGATGAACTAACGTTTGAAGTGGAAAGCACGGAAAAAGGTCCTTCCGCAGTAAAATTGCAGAAAACATCCTAAATCTTATTTCCTAAATTCAAATTTTCGGGGCATTAGACTTACAACGTTTTTTGCCCCGATAATTCTACCCTTGCAAATTTCAGATCATTTGTTAAAAGACAGTCAATGTTTAAAGAATATAAAATCTCTATCCTTACAACACACTCTCACAGAGTGCATGCTAGGCTATTGCTTAGCTAAATCATTACATATTTTAAAATATAAATTTATAAACAATTAAGATAAAAAGGAGTTATGCAGCAGTAGCTCAGTTGGTTAGAGCACTAGTTTGTGGAACTAGGGGTCGGTGGTTCGAATCCACCCTGCTGTACCAAAAAATGGTAAAAGATAATAAAACAAAACCTTCAAAGGAATTACCTTTAGGTTTTGTAGATAGACAGGAAAAAGAATTATTAATCCGTGATTTTGTAATTTCTAATATAAAAGAAGTTATGATTAAGTACGGTTTTCAATATCTCGAAACACCTAGTTTCGAGTATACGGATAGTATTGGTAAATTTTTGCCAGATAAAGAAAGGCCCGATGCTGGAGTTTTTTCATTTAAAGATGAAAACAAATGGCTATCTCTCAGGTATGACCTTACTGCACCACTGGCAAGATATGTCGCTAAAAATTATCTTGAAATTCCAAAACCTTTTAAAAGATATCAGTTGGGCACTGTATGGAGAAATGAGAAGCCAGGACCTGGAAGATTTAGAGAATTTTTGCAATTTGATGCTGATTATGTGGGGACAAAAAATTTACAAGCCGATGCTGAACTTTGTATATTGATATCTGAGATATTAGAGAAGTGTGGATTAGAAAAAAAAGATTATATTGTTAAAATTTCTTCTAGAAAAATAACAGATAAATTGTTCGAAAAATTAAAAATTAAATCAAAAGAGCAAATATTAATAATACTTCGTGCACTTGATAAGATAGATAGGCTTGGATGGAGTGAGGCTAAAAAACTTCTTGGAGAAGGTAGAAAAGACAAATCAGGAGATTATACGAAAGGTGCAAATCTTAAAAATGACCAGATTAAGGTAATCGAGGAAACTCTAAGAGGTAAAAATACCGATAGCGTAGATGTATTAGAGATTATAAAAATATTCAAATCTTATAACTTTACTAATTATAAATTTGATTCATCAGTTATTCGAGGTCTAGAGTACTACACAGGACCTATCTTTGAGGTCAATTTAAATTTTGACGTTAAGAATGCAAAAGGACAAATTATTCAATTTGGTTCAATAGGTGGTGGAGGAAGGTACGATAATCTTGTTAACAATTTTGGAAATCTTGATTGTCCAGCAACTGGAATATCGATAGGTCTTGATAGATTCGTATTTGCATTAATGCAAAAAAAAGATTTTAAAATTAAAACTTCAAGGCCTGTAGTCATATGCTTTTTTGATAGTGGTCGTCTTAAAGATTATATAGAAATATTAAATAAACTCAGAAAATCTAATATCAGTTCTGAAATTTATCCTGGAGAGGGCAAATTAAAAAAACAGATGGAGTATGCAAATAAAATTGGATCTCCCGCAGTTATACTTTATGGCGATGATGAAATAAAATCTGGAAAGGCAACTTTAAAAAATCTCAAAACAGGCAATGAAAGTTCTGTGAAAACTGAAGATCTAGCAAATGAAATCAAAAAACTACTCTGAAAATATAATAAAAGTTTTTAAGAAGGATGGCTTTATTTTATCTGAGCCAGATGTTCTTCTAGACTCAAATTACATTATTCAAAGGTCTGGTGAAAATTTTAGAAAGTTAATGCTCACTTTTGAGGACGATACAGGAAAAAGCATGTGTTTAAGGCCAGACTTAACAGTTGCTTCCTGCATAAAGTATTTAAAGGACAGATCTAAGTCAAATTCGAAAATTTTTTATTCTGGGCAGGCTTTTAGAAGATCAAACAGTCCAAAAGATAAAATAGTTAATGATCAACTAGGAATAGAGATTTTAGGTTCTAAAAATAAATCTACTGATGATTTAAAAATTTTAAAAACAATTATTAGCTCGATAAAAACAATAAAAATAAAAAACACGTCAATTAAAATAGGTGATGTTAGTTTGTTTGAAAGACTGATTGACTCCTTGAATATTCCTGGAAGATGGAAGATGAGACTAAAAAGACATTTTTGGAGACCTAAATATTTTGAAGATTTATTAAATAGACTTGAAACCAATTCTGATGTGGAATCTACTGCTGTAGAGTTAGATAAGAAAAAATTTTCTGAGATGAAAGAACTTGATCAAAATAAAGAAATAGCAAATCGAAAAGTTTCAGAAATTTTATATAGGTTTGATAGAAAAATTAAAGATCCAAGGCTTTTTTCAGAAAACAAAAAAGTTGCTAAAATTATTAGAGATTTTTTAAAAATTAGTTGCTCGATAGAAAAACTAGATAAAACTTTAAAAATTTTTGCTAAAAGAAATAATTTAAGTTCAATAATTTTCAAAAATTTATCAACTATAAAAAACTTATCTAAAATAAATTCTAAAATTATTTTTTCAACAAATTTTGGAAGAGACATAGAGTATTACACTGGTATTGTTTTTGAAATATATAATTCTTCCAAAAAAGAGATAGCCAGAGGTGGAAGGTACGACGGTTTGTTAAAAAGCCTTGGATCAAAAAAAAATATATCAGCAGTTGGTGCAGCAATCAATTTAGACAATATAAAATTATGAGAAATTTAATAACTATAGGCTTACCAAGCAAAGGCAGACTTAAAGAAGGCTCTTTAAAATTTTTAGAAAAAAATAGTTTAAAATTAATTTCAAATGGTAGCGAAAGGAATTATTTTGCTCAAATAGAAAATTTTCCCAATGTAAAAGTTATTTACTTACACGCTAAGGAAATCATACAAAGACTTGGTGATGGAACTCTAGATATGGGAATATCAGGATTAGATTTGTTATACGAGTCTCCTATAAACCTACAAAAAAAAATTGAAATTAAAAAAAAATTGAAATTTGGTATTGCAAATTTAGTGGTCGCTATTCCTAATGATTGGATAGATGTTCAAACTGTTGCAGACTTAGAAGAAGTGTCCTTTGACTTTAGAGATAAAAAAAATGCTAGATTGCGTGTAGCAACAAAATATCCAAATTTAACAAACAATTTCTTAGTTTCAAAAGGAGTAACTCAATACAAACTTGTTCCTAGTCTTGGAGCTACAGAGACCTATCCATTCATTGGTTCATCTGAAATAATTACAGATATAACTTCAACTGGTGCAACTTTAAAAGCAAATAATCTTAGAATACTTAAAGACGGATGCATCCTAGAGTCATCAGCATGTATTTTATTTTCAAAAAAATCATCGAGGAATTTAAAAAAAATAAACTTAATTAAATATTTTTAAAAATGCATTTAAATAATAGTTATAAACTTTTTTCTATTTTTTTAATATTTTTTGCTACATTGTCTTTCTTTCTAGGTTTTTACTTTGATGAAAATTCAGCAGGAGCAGGAACTTACAACGGAGACTTTGCACATATATGGAAAAATCTTCAAATTTTTGCAAATAATGATATTTCTACTTCAATTAACCATGAAGATTATCTCGATAGTAGAACACCCATAGCTTACATTTTGCACAAATTCTTTAACCCTTTTATTAATTCAGAAATTAATTTTAGGAGGAGTGTATTTGCAATTTCACTAATTACTCCAGTTTTATTTTATTACAGTTTAAAAAAAAAATTTAGTAGCCAAGAAAATTTATTATTATTATTAATTACATCAACAATTTTCTTAAGCCCGTATTTTAGAACATCTGCTTATTGGGGACTCGAAGAAAATTATGGTATAATTTTTTTACTTATTTCATTTTTATTTCTACAGTCATTTTTAGAAGACAAGCAAGAGAAAGATGTAAAAATTTATCTTAAATTATTTTTTTTAACTTTATCTAGTTCCTTATGCTTATATTTTGATCAAAAATTAATTTTCATTCCGATCATTTGCCTTTTAAAGATTTTTTATTCTGACAAAATTATTAAATTTAAAATACTATCTATTGTATTTTATTTAATATTTTCACTTCCTTATGTTTATCTAATTTTGCTTTGGGGTAGTTTAATACCCACTTCTTCAGCTGAAAGTAGACTTCTAGGAGATAAAATATTTTTGGATCATGTAGGATATGCGTTTACTATGATCGCTTTTTATTTACTTCCAGTTTTGATGTTTAAATTTAAAAATTTAAGTATCTTAACTGAAAATTTTTTATCTAATAGATTAAATATTTATCTGATATTAATGTTTGTCGCATATTTAATCTTATTAGTATTTTACTCAGAGTTTCAAAATACAATTATTTTGGGAAAAGGTTTTATTCAAAAAATAGTGGCAATTTTATTTGAGAATGAATTTACGGGAAGGATAATTACTTATTTCTCTTTTTTAATTTCTTTTATAATAATTTTAATTTTTATTAATAAAAATTATATTGGGTTTTTAATAATCTTTTATTTTACCTTGCTCTCTTTAATTATTTGGCCGATATTTCAAGAATATTTTGATCCATTAATTATTTTATTAGTTTTTACTTTTTTTTATGAAAAACTAAATATCAACTATAACAGATCAATTATTTTGTACTTTTATTTAAGTATTTTTTTAATTGGAGCAAATATTTATTATTAATTATTTTTTACAATTCATCACAAACCAAGTATATGGAATAAATTTTTGATGATAAATTTTACTATTAATTTTTTTAAAAAATTTTTTAATCAAAAAAATATATTCTTTTTTACTCCGCACATTTGCACCTCTATCCATCTTAATAATAAACTTTGATAATATATTTTGTTTGGTCATAAGAATTGGATCTTCAGTAAGTATTCTGCCATTCTTTTTAAGAACTTTTTTGGCAAGCTTAAGTAAATTATAAACTTCTTTATCTTCCAAATGATGTAAAATTCCAAATAATAAAATATAATCAAATTTTGGTAATTTTTTTAATTCTTTTTCTGTAAATTTTTTGTAGTAAAAATTACCCCTGTCTTTATATTTATTTTTTGCATAATCAATATATTCTGAATTAATATCATACCCAAAATAATTTACTTGAGGTAAAGAGTCTAATATTTCTGCTGGTCCACAGCCAATATCTAGAATATTAACATTTTTTTTTTTAATAAAATTTTTTACTATCATTCTTCTGAATGATGTCCCCGACATAATCATTTGAAAAATAGAATAGAACTGAGGTTTTGAGAGTATACTATATATTCCTTTAGTTTTTTGACTCATTTAATCATTTATAATAAATAGAATTATGGATTTATCAATAGTCATACCTGTTTACAATAGTCAAAACATCGTTGGAGACTTGGTTAAAAAAATTAATATTTCACTAAAAAGTATAAAAACTATTAACTCTTATGAAATTTTATTGATAAATGATTTTAGTTCAGACGGAAGTTGGGAAAAAATTAAACACCTTTCAAAAAACTTTGACTTTGTAAAAGGAATAAGCCTAAAAAAAAACTTTGGTCAGCACAATAGTATTATTTGTGGTTTAAATGAGTGCCAAGGAAAATATATAATTACAATGGATGATGATTTACAACATCCGCCTAACTCTATTAAAGACCTACTTTCTGAATTGGATAAAGGTCACGATGTTTGTTACACAAATTATCTTAATAGAAGACATCCTCCGTGGAAAAAATTTGTAAGTTGGCTTAATAATTTGGTATCAAGCTATCTTTTAAACAAACCATATAATATTTATCTTTCCTCTTTTAGAGCTTTTAAAAAGGAGATAGCAAAAGAATTAGTAAAATATAAAAAAAAGGATGTGTATCTTGACGGTTTAATTTTGAAAACGACAAGAAATATTTCCATAATTTCCGTTCCACATAACAAACGACCTGAAGGAAAGAGTAATTATAATTTTTTTAAATTATTATCTTTATGGTCTAATATGGCAGTAAATTTTCCGATTTTCCCTTTAAGGTTGTCAACTATGTTTGGGCTTATTCTTTTATTGATTATAGTGGCATTTAGAAAAATTTTGGCTATCATCGCTAGAAAATCTAACGAACAATATATAATTTCTGAAAAAACATTTTAGTGGATCAAATACTACCCATAATTTATATGATAGGAGTTCTTTTGTTGGTTCTTCCTGCTTTTTTGAAATCAAATTCTGGACTGAAACAATTCTTATCAAATCTTACTATTTGGATTATTGTAGTGCTTATAATTTTAACTATAATTTACATATTTAAAAATTGATAAAATCAATCTTATTACTCTTTAAATTTGGTTTTATTGAATAGTAAAAATAAAAAAAACCCCCGAAGTGTTTAAAAACGGGGGTTTTATAATTTTTAGGTCTAAATAGACGGGATTACATGTGCCTTCCACCCATTTTTTTAAGTTTAATATAGAAATTCTAATTATTGATTTTATGATTAACTATTATTTTAGTAAGTTTTTCTGTAATAAATTAACTAGATTATGTATTTTAATAAAAACAACAACTTTTATCATGGAATAATGTTTCATCATTTCCACGATAATGTAGTTCATACAAAAGGTCAGGGTTCAATAGATAAAGACGATTTCTATAAAATGATAAATTTTATAGGAAGAAAGAATATTTTGGATGCTGATGTATTTTATGAAAAATTTAAGAATAATAATCTTAAAAATAATGAAGTCTGCTTAACTTTTGATGATGCTATAAAATGTCAAATTGATATTGCCTTACCTGTTTTAGAAGAACTTAAAATTAAAAGTTTCTTTTTTGTATACACTTCAATGTTTGAGGGAAAACCAGATAATTTAGAATTTTTTAGATATTTTAGAATGAATTACTTTAATAGTGTTGATGAATTTTATGATAATTTTTATAAAATTTTAGATAAAGATTTAAAATCTTTTTTTGAAAACAATATTGATAAAATTAAAGAAAAAAAAATTAAACATCCCGTTTATTCAATAGAGGATATAAAATTTAGATTAGTTAGAGATATTTTCTTGACCAAAATTCAGTATGAAGAAATAATGTTTTCAATGTTTAAAGAAAAACAATTCAGTCATAAAGATTTTTCTAAAAAACTTTTTTTTCAAAAAAATGATTTACAAGCACTTGATAATTTAGGACATATAGTTGGTTTACATTCCCATAATCATCCAACATTATTAGAAAAATTAAGTTACGATGAACAGAAAAATGAATATGAAAAATGCCTATCTTCAATTTCTAATATTTTGGAAAAACCTAAAAATGAAATTAAATTTATGTCACATCCTTGTGGTAGTTATAACAATGATACACTAGAAATTTTAAAAGAACTTGGTATTGAATTAGGTTTTAAACAAATAATGAGAATTGAACCAGAAAGAGGTATGAAAAAAATTAATAATTCTTTTCTAGAAATAGCAAGACAAAACCATTCTGAAATATATAAAAAGATGAATTAATGAGGATTACTTTATTTACTTCAAATAAAAACAGACACAATTATTTAATTAACTTATTATCAGAAGTTTGCGAAGAACTTTTTGTAGTTCAGGAATGTGGCACTATTCTTTCAGTTCCTAGTCATTATCAGGCATCTCCAATTATGCAAAAATATTTTGAAAATGTCATTAATGCTCAATCCCATTTTTTTGGCAATTCATATGTAAACAATAATAAGAAAAATATTAAAATTTTACCCATGCTTTCAGCAGATTTAAATCAATGCTCAATGAATTTATTGTCAGATTTTTTAAAAAGTGATGTTTATGTTGTTTTTGGTTCTAGTTATATAAAAGGTGAACTTGTAGATTTTTTAGTTAAACAAAAAGCGATAAACATTCACGCTGGTGTATCACCATATTATAGAGGAACCGCTTGTAATTTTTGGGCACTATATGATGACAATCCTCATTTGGTAGGAACAACAATTCATTTACTCTCCAAAGGATTGGATAGTGGTCCAATGTTGTATCATGCTATGTCTAATCTAAAGTTAAATCCTTTTGAGTATACTATGTCTACCATTAAGTCAGCGTTTTATTCTATTGCTGAAAGAATTAAAGATAGTTCTATTTTTACAATTAAACCTATTGTTCAGGATAAAATTAAAGAGGTAAGATATTCAAAGAAAAGTGATTTTAGTGAAGATGTAGTGAAAGAATATTTTGAAAAGAAAATTGATTTAAATAGTAAAAAATTTGATAACTCTTTGTTAAAAGAACCATTTTTTTTAGATAACTAAACTCTATCTACACATAACTTCAATTTTATCTTCTTTAAAATTTTTCAACAACAGCGAAGCAAAAGACATTGAATATAAAAACAAAAAAAACGCCAGAGTGTTTGATTTCTCTGGCGTTTCTAAATCTTTTAGAAAGGTTTTTGGGATTACATACCCATACCACCCATTCCTCCCATACCACCCATTCCTCCTGGAGGCATAGCAGGTCCACTAGAATCTTTTTCTTCAGGTTTATCAGATATCATCGCTTCAGTTGTTATTAATAAACCAGCTATTGATGCTGCATCCTGCAGCGCGGATCTCACTACTTTAGTAGGATCTATTATACCTTTTGAAAACATGTCCACGTACTCTTCATTTTGAGCATCGTATCCTTGAGAAGGTTTTTTGCCCTCTAAAAGTTTTCCAACTATTACAGATCCATCAACACCCGCGTTAGCAGTAATTTGTCTTATTGGTGACTCAAGTGCTTTTTTTACAATATCAACACCTGCTTTTTGATCATCCCCTTTAACCTTAACACTGTTTAAATCCTGAGAGGCATAAAGCAATGCACAACCGCCCCCAGCTACAACTCCTTCCTCTACCGCTGCTCTAGTTGCATTTAATGCATCCTCAACTCTATCTTTTCTCTCCTTAACTTCAACTTCTGTCGCTCCTCCAACTTTAATAACAGCTACCCCACCAGCAAGTTTTGCTAATCTTTCTTGAAGCTTTTCTTTATCGTAATCAGAAGTTGTCTCCTCTACTTGTTGTCTTATCTGATTACATCTTGCTTCAATGTCAGCTTTTTTTCCACTTCCTGATACAATTGTACTATTTTCTTTGTCGATTTTGACTTTTTTACAAGATCCTAAATTATTTATTTTAACATTTTCTAACTTTATTCCTAAGTCTTCAGAAATTACTTGTCCTCCAGTAAGAATAGCAATATCTTCAAGCATTGCTTTTCTTCTATCTCCAAAACCTGGAGCTTTTACAGCAACAACTTTTAATCCACCTCTTAATTTATTAACAACTAATGTTGCGAGCGCCTCACCTTCAACATCCTCAGATATTATCATTAAAGGCCTATTAGCTTGTACTACAGATTCTAAAAGTGGAACCATCGGTTGAAGATTTGTGAGTTTTTTTTCAACTAAAAGAATAAGAGGATTTTCTAATTCTGCCGTCATCTTTTCAGCATTAGTTACAAAGTATGGAGATAAATAACCTCTATCAAACTGCATACCTTCAACAACATCAAGTTCTGTCTCCAATCCTTTTGCTTCTTCAACTGTGATTACTCCTTCGTTTCCAACTTTTTGCATAGCTTTAGAAATCATATCTCCGATAGATTTTTCTCCGTTAGCGGAAATTGTCCCAACTTGAGCAACTTCTTCATTAGCTTTAACTTTTTTTGATGATGATTTTAGTTTTTCTATTACATATTCCACAGCCTTATCTATTCCTCTTTTAATATCCATAGGATTCATACCAGCTGTTACGTACTTTAATCCCTCAGTTACAATTGATTGAGCAAGGATTGTTGCGGTAGTAGTTCCGTCTCCCGCATTATCATTTGTTTTGCTAGCAACCTCTTTAACCATTTGAGCTCCCATATTTTCAAATTTATCTTCTAGCTCTATTTCTTTTGCGACTGAAACACCATCCTTTGTAGTACGAGGTGCCCCATAAGATTTATCCATTACTACGTTTCTACCTTTTGGTCCTAGTGTTACCTTTACAGCATTAGCAAGAGTATTTACTCCGTTGAGCATTTTTGTTCTAGCTTCCGTACTAAATTTTATTATTTTTGGCATCAAAATCTCCTTTGTTATTAATTTTTTATTTATTTACTCTTTGAAACTCCCATGATGTCTGACTCTTTCATAATACTATATTCTTTCCCATCAATTTTGACTTCGGTACCTGACCACTTACCAAATAAAACTCTATCACCGATTTTTACATCCATTTTTATAATTTTTCCATCCTCAGTTTTTGCTCCAGGACCTACGGCCACGACTTCACCTTCTTGAGGTTTTTCTTTAGCAGTATCTGGAATTATTATGCCTCCAGCTGTTTTCTCATCGCTATCAAGGACTTTTATTAGAACTCGGTCATGTAGTGGTCGAAATTTCATATTATACTCCTTTAAATTAATGTTAGTACGCTTGATATGGTTAGTTTTGTAAAAATTTCAAGTACTTATATCAAAGGTTTTATCATCTTAAAAACGGCAATATTGCTATATTTTGTTAACTTTTCTATAAATAATTAAAAAAGGACCTATAAAATTGAAAAAGCTCAAACATTTATCTGAAATTTATAACCTATACGATGCATTTATAATTGACCTTTGGGGAGTAATGCATAACGGCATAAAATTGTATCCTAATGCCATGGAAGTAGTTGAAAATTTAAATAATAATAACAAGAAAATTACTTTTTTATCCAATGCTCCTAGACCAAATAAAAATGTTATTAATTTTTTAAAAAAATTAAATATGGATGAAAAATACCTTAAAAAAGTTTTAACTTCAGGTGAAGTAGCAACTAGATCATTAAAAAAAAATAAATTTGGAATTAAATTTTATCACTTAGGTCCTGAGAGAGATACATCCTTATTCGTGGGTCTCGAGAAAAACAAAACATCTATTGAGAAAAGCGATTTTATTTTGTGCACTGGACTATTTGATAATTTTGAAAATGATTTAAATTACTATAAAAAATTACTTTCAAGCCATGTTAAAAAGAAATTTATTTGTACAAATCCAGATTTAATAGTTCATAGAGGAAACGAAGAAGAATATTGCGCGGGTAAAATAGCTGAATTATTTGAGTCCTTAGGTGGAAATGTAGTTTATTTTGGAAAACCACACAAAGAAGTTTATGATATATGTTTGAACCAAAATGAAAAAACTCTTGTGATTGGAGACAATCTCAATACAGACATAAAAGGAGCAAATAATTTGAATTTGGACTCCATATTCATTACTGATGGGATACACAAGTCAGAGTTTAAAAAAGAAAATGAAATAGAGAATTTGCAAAAAAAATATAGGGTTAAATTAAAATATTTTCAAAACAATTTATGTTGGTAAAATGATAATATATAAAAATTCACGTATTAGTAAAAAGCTTAAGAACAATGTAATTGCAATAGGAAATTTCGATGGGCTGCATCTAGGTCATCAAAAAGTTCTTAAACAGGCTAGACAAAAAGCAAAAAAAAATAAATTAAAGTTTGGCGTAGTTACCTTTGAACCTGTGCCAGTAATGTTTTTCAATAAAAGTATAAGGAATCACAGAATTAACTCCCTGAATCAAAAAATATCTTTTTTAAAAAAATCAAAACTAGATTTTTTAAAAATTATTAAATTTAATAAAAAATTTTCAAATTATACACCTTTAAAATTTATAAAAGACATAATTTACAAAAACTTGAAAGCCAGATATATTTTTGTAAGCAAAAATTTTAAATTCGGAAAAGACAGAAAAGGAAATATAAAAACTCTTAAAGAATACGAGAAAGATTTTTTTTATAAAACAATTATTTCAAAGCCTTTAAAAAAAAATAATAAAATACTCTCTTCTACAATCATAAGAAAAAATATTTCTAAGGGAAATATTTATAAAGCCAATAAATACCTTGGGAGAAATTGGAGCATTGTAGGAAAAGTTATTAAAGGAAAAAAAAGAGGAACAAAAATTGGTTTTCCAACATGTAATATCAAATTAAATGATTATATTTTGCCTAAACCAGGTGTTTATTCTGTTAAGGTAGAAGTTAAAAATTTAAAGAGAAACGGTATTGCAAATGTTGGTTATAGACCAACTTTTAATGGGAAAATTTTACTTTTAGAGGTAAATATATTTGGAATTAAAGCAAATTTGTATGATAAAGAAATAAAGGTCAGCTTTATTAATTTTATAAGAGCTGAGAAGAAATTTAAAAACATTAATCAACTTAAAGATCAGATAAAAAAAGATATAAAGAGAGTCAAAACTTAAAATGTCAAAAGAAAGTTTAAATTTACCAAAAACAGCTTTTTCAATGAAAGCGAATTTGCCTAATAAAGAACCAGAAATTTTATTAAAGTGGGAAAAAAATAAAATTTTTCAGAAGTTAAGAAAAAATTCTAAAGGTAAAGAAAAGTTCATTCTACACGATGGTCCTCCTTATGCAAATGGACACATTCATATGGGAACTGCTTTAAACAAAATTTTAAAAGATATGATTACGAGGTTTCATCAGATGAATGGTAAAGATTCTATCTATGTTCCAGGATGGGATTGTCACGGCCTACCTATAGAATGGAAAATTGAAGAACAATATAAAAAAAATAAAAAAAATAAAGATCAAGTTCCTATCAAAGATTTTAGAAATGAATGTAGGGAATTTGCAAAAAAATGGATAGAGATACAGACAAAAGAATTCAAAAGACTTGGAGTAACTGGAGATTTTGAAAATTTTTATTCCACAATGAGTTTCAACGGTGAAGCACAAATTGTGAGAGAACTTGGCAAATTTTTATTAGATAAAAGTTTATATCAAGGATTTAAACCAGTGCTTTGGTCTACAGTTGAAAAAACAGCTTTAGCTGATGCCGAGGTCGAATATATGGATCATACGTCTAACACAGTTTTTGTTCCTTTTAAAATTAAGAATACCGATAAAGATTTTTTGAAAGATGCGAGCGTGGTGATATGGACAACTACTCCTTGGACAATACCAGCTAATAAAGCCCTAGCTTTTAATAGCTCTTTAGATTACTCAGTTTTAGAAATTTCAGAATTAGATTATTTTAAAGAAAAAAAAATTGTTGTTGCTAACAAGTTACTTAATTCAGTTATAAAGTCTTGTGACATAAAAAAATATAAGGTTTTAAGTAATTTCAAAGGAGCTGATTTTAAAAAAACAATTTGCACTCATCCTTTTTTAAATTTGGGCTATAACTATGAAATACCAATGTATGATGCAGACTTTGTTAATCTTGAACAAGGTACTGGAATAGTACACTGTGCTCCAAGCCACGGAGTAGATGATTTTAATTTATGTTTAAAAAATAATATTGAGTCAAAATACACCGTTGATGACTCAGGATATTATACTGATGAGATAGCCCACTTCGGCAAAACTCATGTTTTCAAAGCTGATCCGATAGTAATTGAAAAATTAAAAGCTGAAAAAAAATTACTTAAGAATGATAAATTGCAACATAGTTATCCTCACTCATGGAGATCCAAGGCGCCATTAATTTATAGAGCAACTCCACAGTGGTTTATATCTATGGAGGTAAACTCATTAAGAGAAAAGGCAATTAAAGCTATCGATGATACAAATTTTTATCCTGCCAAAGGTAAAGATCGTTTGAAATCAATGATCGAAGGCAGGCCTGATTGGTGTGTTTCAAGACAAAGAGTATGGGGAGTACCCCTTCCAATTTTTATAAACAAAAAAACTAAGCAACCGCTTAGAGATCAAAAAGTAATTGATCGTATAGCTGAGATCTACGAAAAAGAAGGCTCAGATTGTTGGTTCAGCGATGATACTAAAAGATTTTTAGGTGAAGACTATGATGTAAAAGATTATGAGAAATTAAACGATATAGTTGAGGTGTGGTTTGATAGCGGATCAACTCATAGTTTTGTTTTGGAACAAAGAAAAGATCTTAAATGGCCAGCGGATATGTACCTAGAAGGATCTGACCAACATAGAGGATGGTTTCATTCATCATTATTAGAGTCATGTGGGACAAGAGGAAGAGCACCTTTTGAAAGTATTTTATCTCACGGTTTTGTTGTTGATGGAAAAGGTATGAAAATGTCCAAGTCATCAGGAAACGTAATTTTGCCAGAGAACATTTTGAAAAATTATGGTGCGGACATCCTAAGAGCTTGGGTTACCGCTTCAGATTATGCAGAGGACCTTAGAATCGATAATATAATTTTAGCACAACACGCAGAGTCATATAGAAAAATTAGAAACACTTTCAGATTTATTCTTGGTAATTTAAGGGACAACTTTGAACCTCAAAGCTTAAAAGATATAGATGTAAAAAAACTATCAGAATTGGAAAGATATATACTGAATAGATTATTTTCTGTTGATCAATCTATTAAAAAAAATTTGGAGATTTACAATTTTCATAAAATTTATAAAGATTTATTGAATTTTTGTACTCTAGATCTATCTTCATTTTATTTTGATATAAGAAAAGATAGTTTGTATTGTGACGGTTTAAATTCTAAAAAAAGAAAAGATTGCATAATAGTTTTGAATGTAATCTTAGATTGCCTTCTAAAATGGTTCGCTCCAATATTTGTTTTTACTTCAGAAGAAATATTTAGCTTAATAAATAAAAAAAATGAAAGCATTCATGAAAAAAGTTTTCCTCTAATACCGCAATCTTGGAAAGATAATGATCTAGATAATAAGTGGAAAAATTTATATAAAATTAAACAAGTAGCAAACATTGCAATAGAAGAAAAAAGAGCAAAAAAAGAAATTGGTTCAAGCTTAGAAGCTCAAATAGAAGTATTTGTAAGTGGAGCAGAATATGATTTGATGGAAAATCTAGATCTAGCTGAATATTTTATTACTTCTAAAGCAATAAAGATTAAAAATAAAAATAAAGATGAAAAAACTAGAGTAATAGTAAAAAAATCAGAGGGAAAAAAATGCCCAAGATGTTGGAAAATACTCCAAGGTAAATGTGATAGATGTGATGAAGTAATGCAAAATACTAATGCATAATGATAGATTTAAGAAAAATATTTAGTAAAAATAATTTATTTATTACTTTTTTTATACTTGTAATATTTTCTCTAGATAGATTTACTAAAATAAAAATAGTTAATCTTTTACTATCAAACAACGAAAGTATTTATATTAATGATTACTTAAACTTAGATTTAGTATGGAATACAGGAATTGGATTTGGCTTATTTAATTTGGAAGCAGGCTTTTTCTATCATTCAATTTCTATGCTAATTTTTGTTGTGATTCTAATCTTGATATTTTTAATCATAAAATCGCCATTAGTAATTGATAAATTTTTATATTCAATGATCTTAGGAGGTGCGTTAGGCAATTTTTATGACAGAGCAATATATTTTGCTGTTCCAGATTTTATTGATATTCATTTTAATGATTATCACTGGTTTACTTTTAATTTTGCAGATATATTTATTTCTTTAGGAATTATGATGATAATTTTTAAAGAACTATTTTTTGAAAAAAATGAAAAAAATTAAACTTTTTATAAATTTAGTCATTTTGAGTGCTTTTCTTACGTCTTGTGGGACTTTTGATGATGTATCAAAAACTTTGAGAAACGAAAAAATTAGAACAACAGATGAGTTTTTAATAAAAAAAAGAGAGCCGTTAACTGAGCCTCCTAAGATGAAAGAATTACCTACTCCTGGTTCATTAGAAAAAACTCAATCTACAGAAAAAGAAGAAGGGATAAAAAAACTTTTAAAAGTTGATGAGGATGACAATAAAAAGGAATCCCAGACATCCTCTGTAGAAAAATTAATAATAAATGAGATCAGGAAGTGAAAAAAAATTTTACTATCAAAAATAACATCTCAAGTTTTTTTTTACCAGAAAAAAGAATAAAAAATAATAATTTAATAATTTCAAATAAATTAAATAATATATTTAAAGAAATAAATAAAAAAAAAGATACATTTCATATATTAAGCAAAAAGTACAAGTTTAGTTTTAATAATCAATCTCTCAAAAAATTTAGAAAATTTAAAAAAATAATAGTTATTGGTATGGGTGGTTCAATTTTAGGGTCTAAAGCAATTTACTCTTTTCTTGGTCATAAAATTAATAAAGATTTTATTTTTTTTGATAATTTGTCTGAAGCAAACTTTAAAGACTTTAAAAGTAAGAAAAAAAAAGACAGTTCTTTATTTATAATTGTATCAAAGTCAGGAAATACTATTGAAACTTTAATAAATATAAATTTATTAAAGAAAACAGATTTAAATCACCTTAATACAATCATGATAACTGAAAAAAATAATAATGCCCTAAATAATATTTGTAAAAAAAAGAAAATACTTACAATAGAACACAAAAATTATATTGGCGGAAGATACTCAGTTTTATCTGAGGTTGGAATGATTCCGGCATATCTCATGGGTCTTAAGATAAAAAATTTTCGGAAAGATATTTTAGATTATTTTAAAAAAAAGAAAAAAAAATCATTAATAGAAAATGCCTCAAAGCTTACTGAGATATATTTACATAAACAAATCAACTCAATTATTTTTTTTAATTATAGTCCGCAGTTGTTAGATTTTAATTATTGGTGTCAGCAACTATTAGCTGAGAGCTTAGGTAAAAAAGGCAAAGGTCTTTTGCCCCTTATATCTAGTGCACCAAAAGACCATCATAGTTTATTACAACTATATCTTGATGGGCCAAAAGATAAAATATTTTATATTATAAGCTCAAAAAATTTTTATGACTTGAAAATTAAGGGAGAATATTTAGATAATAAATTTAAATTCTTAAAAAATCAAAAACTTAACAAAATAATTTTATCTCAAAAAAAAGCTTTTATTGAAGTTCTAAAAAAGAAAAATATACCTTATAGAGAAATTCACGTAAACGATTTTTCTGAAAGAGCTTTAGGAGAATTATTTTCATATTTTATGTTGGAAACAGCGATGATTGCTAAGTTAATAAATGTAAATCCTTTTGACCAACCTTCTGTGGAAGAAGTTAAAGTTTTAACTAAAAAATTCCTATGTTAAAAGGATCCAAATATTATTTTTGATCTTCCATAGACATTAATTTTTATTATATCAAATAAGTCTTTATAATTTTCTACAGAATTCTTTTCTCTATGAATTATGATTAAATTTTTTTTCTTATAAATTTTTTCTTTTTTTATATTTTCAATATTTTTTAAATAGTCTTTATTCAAAAATGGAGGATCTAAAAAAAAAATATCAAATTTATTTATCCCGATTTTTTTACTTAAAAAAGATTGGGCATCCTCTGAAAAAACTTGTGTTTTATTATTTAATGACAAATTATTTAAATTTTCTTTTAAAATTTTTAATGCATTTTTGTCTTTTTCTACAAAACTTACCTCAGTAGCACCTCTAGACATGCATTCTATACCGAAAGATCCAGTACCAGAATAAATATCAAGAACCATCGAATCTTCAATAGCCACGGTTATTAAATTTGAATGTAAAATAGTATTAAATATACTCTCTCTTACCATGTCCTTTAATGGTCTTGTTGATGGAGCATTTAAAAAATTCAACTTTTTTCCTTTTAACTTTCCACTTATAATTCTCATACAATTTTTATATTACTCTCCACCCGATATCTTTTCTAAAAAAACCGCCTCGCCAATTAATTTTTTTTATTATCTTAAAAATATTTTTTCTAATATTTGAAAAACTATTACCTGATGAAGTAATATTAAGGACCCGACCTCCGTTTGAAACTAATCTTTTTTTATCTATCTTTGTTCCTGCATGAAAAATTATAGACTTTTTTTCGAGCTTTATATTGTCAATATTACCAATTGGTTTACTCGTAGAATATTTACCCGGATATCCTTTCGAACATAGAACTACTGTCATGCATTTTCTTTTCTTCCATTTAATTTTTATTTTATGTAGCTTATTTTTAATAGAATAATTAATTATTTTGACAATATCAGTATTTAATCTTGGTATAATAACTTGGCACTCAGGGTCTCCCATTCTTACGTTGTATTCTATTAGATAAGGTTCACTATCTTTTATCATAAGGCCCGCATACAGAAATCCAGTAAATGGCTTTCCCTTTTTTTTTAAAGCTGACAAAGTAGGTTTGATAATTTTTTTTATTATTTTTTTTTCAATTTTATTTTTTATTATTGGAGCAGGTGAGTAAGCACCCATTCCACCTGTATTTGGTCCTGTCTCTCTCTCACCTACTTTTTTATGGTCTTGAGCTGAACCAAAAAAAACAAAATTTCTTTTATCGACAATTAAAAAATAACTTGCCTCCTCTCCTAACAGAAACTCCTCCAAAACTAATTTTTTTGAACTTTTAAATTTCCCTAAAAAAATTTCTTCTGATACCCTAATGACCTCATCTTTCGAGTAACATATAGTAACTCCTTTTCCTGAAGCTAAGCCATCCGCCTTAACCACAACTGGTATCTTGCTATTTTTTAAAAATTTAATTACATCAGATTTTTTTTCGCAAACTTTGTAATTTGCCGTCGGAATCTTATTTTCTCTGCATAAATTTTTCATGAAAGATTTAGATCCTTCCAGTTGTGCAGGATACTTTTTTGGACCAAATACTTTAATTTTATTTTTTTCTAAAAAATCAACTATCCCCATTACCAGAGGTTGTTCAGGCCCCACTATTACCAAGCTTATTTTATTTTTTTTAATTGTAGAAAGAAGCTTTTTAAAGTTTAGCGCATCAATCCTTATGTTGGTAGCTATTTTACTAGTTCCAGCATTGCCAGGTATACAAAAAACTTTATTAACTTTATTGGATTCGACTATCTTATGACAAAGAGCGTGCTCTCTTCCCCCACTACCTATTAAAGCAATATTCATATGAAAAATAATATTATATATAATACTTTTAAATATGAATAAAACCAAAGCTAAAATTAAGTATAAAGCTAATTCTTTTGAAATTATCAAGGAAGGTGATTACGTATTGTGCGCAGTCTCAAAAAAAGAAATATCTATAAAAGATTTAAGCTATTGGAATGTTGACTTACAAGAAGCATATTTTTCACCTGTAGAAGTAAAAATTAGATACGAAGAAATAAAAAAAATTAAATAAATTTATTTCCATCGATTATGAGTCCAGATCCACTGACCAGGATTTTTTAAGATCATATTTTCAATAATTTTATTTAAATCCGAAGAAATATTTATTTTACTTGTCTCATTTTTATCCTTATTAGAAACATTTACTGGATTATAAATTTCTAAATTAAAGGTATCATCTATATTTCTTTTTAAGTATATCGGAACAATATCACAATTATATTTCAGCGCTAATTGAGCGGGCAGTGTAGTTGTTAAGGCTTTTGTTTTAAAAAAAGGCAAACTCTCTCCCTCACTAAGTCTTTGGTCAATCATTAATGCAATACTATGGTTATTTTTTAAATAATCTATTGAATTTCTAATTCCTGATAATCCTTTTTTAATTTGATTTTTACAAATAAATTTTTTTCTCAAAAATTCCATAAAAGGGTTCAAAAAAATATTATTTAAAGGTCTGTATATTGTTGCCAATTGTATTTGATTTTTTGTAAGAACTAAGGACATAAGTTCAAAATTAGCAAAATGGCCAGATATAAAAATAACTGGTTTTCCATTTTTTTTAATTTTATCTAAAATTTCTAATCCCGAGATTTGTATTTGTTTTTCATAAAATGAATTTTCTCTATATTTTCTGAGGAAAAGATATTCTACGAACGTTTTTCCATAATTAGACCACATACTTTTTGTAATTTGATTTGAGTCTATTTGATTACCAAAAACTCTAAAAATATTTTCCTCAACTATTTTTTTTGATTTAATTAACGGTCCAATTTTAATGAACAAAAAAGAGAAAATTTTTCTACTTATTTTTAAACCCAATATCTTAATTATTAAAAAAAATGAGTATATGAACAATGCTTCAAAAAAATATTTTATTATTTTCATTTTATATAATTCTTTATTTCACCAAAAAATTTTTCTTCCTCTTGGATCCCCAGTTCAACTGATAGGTAGTTTATACCTTCGCTTAATCCTAGTTGTTTTAGTCTGAAATAATCTTTTTCAGTTGTTAATAATCTTAGATTATTTTTTTTAGATAAAGTTAATAAGTATTCAATGTCTTTTTTTTTGTATTCATAGTGATCAGGATAAGAAAATTTTTCTTTTAATTTTAATTTATAATTTGAGAGTAATTTAAAAAAGTTTTGAGGATTCCCTATACCAGCAAAAGCTAATATTTCTGTATTTTCTAGTTTTTTTATATTTAGCGGTAGGTATTTTGTATAAAAAATTTTTATATTATGACTAATATCATAAATTTTTTTTTCAAAAATCTCATCTCGATTTCCATTAATTACGATTATTTGACTTTTTTTAATTGAGCTAAATGGTTCTCTCAAAGGTCCTGAGGGCAAAGTAAATCCATTTCCTATAGATTGCTCACTATTGAAGCACAATATATTTAAACTCTTTTCTAAACTTTTATCTTGGAAACCATCGTCAAGAATCATGATATTGAAATTTTTTCTTATAGCGGACTTAATAGCTTCAACTCTTGAATTGTCCTGAATAATGTTTCCAGTTTTTTCTTTTATTAATCTCGCCTCATCTTGTTGATTATTATAAAATTTTTTAATTATTATAGGATTTTTATTGGTTTTCTTTAGACCATTAAATATTCTTATCGATAGTGGAGTTTTACCTGTACCTCCAACATAAATATTCCCAACACAAATAACTGGCACTTGAAAAATTTTTTTACTAACTAAAATATTTTTTATCAAATACATGATTTGTATTATTATTGAAATTGGCAAGAGTAAAATTGCAAGAATACTATTTTTATTTTTCCAAAAGTCAGGTTTTGAAAGCTTCATAAATTGATTGTCTGCTCAAGTTTTTTCACAGTATTATCAAAAATATCTTGACCAAACTTATTTATTTTATTTACTTTAACATCATCCACTTTAAAGTTTGAGTTCATATCATTCATGATTTTATCGCATAAATCTTCATGATTTTTAATTAGTTCTGAAATTCCTAGAGTTTCCAAATATTCGTAAATTTCTTTAAAATTATAGGTAAAAGGACCATGATAAATTTTACAACCAAGTCTTGCTGCCTCCAAGGGGTTTTGGCCACCAACTAAAATAAGTTTTTTATTTAAGGACTTTCCTATAAATATATTTTTACAATATTGATAATATTTATTTAAAGAACCAAAAGAGTTTATCAATACTATCTCAGTATTTTCATTAATTGAGTTATCGTTATCATCGATGACTTGTAATTTTATATTTGTTTTTTTTATTTTAGAAATTATTTCGTTTATTCTATTTATATGCCTTGGTGCTATCAGGGTTAATAAGTTTGGAATTTTTTTTTTAAGCAACTTATGAGTTTCTACACAAATTATTTCTTCATTTGGATGAGTACTTGCTGCTAACCAAATTTTTCTCTCATTAAAAGATTTAACTATATTCTCATTTAGTTTATCAAGTTTTTTAAGATTATTAACAAATTTTAAATTTCCAAAGTAAATAGTATCTTTTACGCCCAATTTTTTTAAATTTTCTTGTGAATTTTTACTAGATGCTATGCAAATATCAAAGCTTGAAAAAATTTGTTGAGCAAATTTTTTTATAAGCAACCACCTCTTTAAAGTTTTGTCTGTTATCCTTGCATTTAATAAAACAATAGGAATATTCTTTTTTTTTATTTCACTAATGCAGTTGGGCCAAATTTCAGAGTCCACAAATATCACAGAACTAGGATTATATTTATTTATAAAATCTTTCATCAAAAAAGTAACATCCATGGGAAAAAATTTGTGAGAAACATTTTTTTCATATTTAAATTCATCTGATAAAATTTTAACCGAACTTAATGTTACAGATGTAATTAGTATCTTAAAATCTTTATCTTTTAAAAAATATTTGATTATTGGGATAATACTATTTATTTCTCCTATACTTGCTCCGTGAAACCATATTAGTTTTTTTTTAATCTGAGGTTCATCATGAAAGAATATTTTTTCTTTAAATCTTTCTTTGTCTTCCTTGTTTAAAAATCTTCTTAGATAAATTAATAATATAAGAAAGGGGTATAACAAATAAGTTAAAATTTTATAAAAAAAAAACATTCAATGTTTACTTTAGCTGTTTCTGATAGAGAGATTTATATTCCTCACATTTTTCAATTAGTTCCGAGTGATTTCCTGAGTCTACAATTGATCCGTTTTTAAGAATATAAATTTTATCTGCACTATGAATAGTTGAAAGACGGTGAGCAATTACCAAAGTTGTTTTGCTTTTAGTTAAATTTGCAATGGCTTTTTGAACAATTTCTTCAGACTCCGCATCTAATGAGGATGTTGCTTCATCCAAAAGTATAATTGGAGATTTTTTTAAGATAGCCCTAGCTATCGAAACTCTTTGCTTTTGTCCACCAGACAACCGAACTCCATTTTCACCTATCATAGTATTATATCCTTGAGGTAAACTTTCTATAAATTTATCAGCTGCAGCATATTTACAGGCCAAAATTATCTCTTCTTCCTTTGCCTCGGGATTTGCGTAAGATATGTTCTCTTTTATGGTTGCATCAAACAAAATAATGTCCTGACTTACTAAAGAAATATTTTTTCTTAAAGATTTAAGTGAAATATTTGATGTATCTTGATCATCAATTAATATTTTGCCATTTTGAGGATCATAAAATCTTGGAAGTAAATTTATAATTGTACTTTTTCCAGCTCCACTTTGTCCCACGAAGGCAGTCATTGTACCTCCAGAAATTTCAAGATCTATATTTTTAATAGCTGCTCTATCAGAAACGTCATATTTAAAGCTTACATTTTCATATTTTATATCAGATTTTTTTATTTTTATTTCAGGAGAGCTATTGTCTTGTTTTATACTTATAGGTTTATCAATTACATCGAAAACCCTCTTCGCTGCGGCGCAACCTTGATAAGCAAGCATATTAATAGTTGCTAAAGATCTTATTGGTTGGTAGGCAAGCATCATAGCAGCTAAGAATGAAAAAAAGTTGTTAACTTCTAATTCGCCTGCACTTATTAGCGTCCCAGAATAATAAATAAAACCGGCAATCATAATTCCAGTAAGAATTTCCATTATTGGAGTAGCTCTAATTAATATACTTGCTATTTTAATACTTTTATCAATAAATTCTTTTATAATTTTCTTTGCATTCTCATCCTCAGTTTTTTCTCTTTGATATATTCTGATCATTTTAGACCCTCTCAATATTTCAGAAAAAAAAGCTGTCAGTCTTCCAGAAATTTCACCTGCTTCTCCAGTAGCTTTACCAATTCTTTTTCCAAGACTTTTTGCTACGGCTGCTGCCAAGGGCATCATAAATAATGCAAATATAGATAATTTCCAATTTTGATAAAACATTACTGAAACTAAGGCAATCAAAGTAAATGTGTCTTTCATTATATTTAAAACTCCATTACTTACTAGTTGTTGAATTTGGAGAGCATCATAAGTTATGTTAGATACATATTTACCGGAATGTCTATTTTCTAAAGTTTGAATATCTGCAATTAAAATATTTCTTGCAAGTTGTTCCTGAATTTCACCAGATATTTTAGCACCAACTTTTATGATTTGTATTCTTGCAAAGTATAAAGAAATTCCTTTAGCTGAAAAAGCTACAATAATAGCCAAAGGTATTAACCATGCCATAGTTTTGTCCTGATCAACAAATATTTTTTTGACCGCTGGATCAAGCAAGTAAGCCGTTGCAGAAGTACTACCAGCAACTATTAATGAAAGTATTAAGGCAAAAAATATTTTTTTTAGATATTTTTTTACATATTCTCTATAAAGTCTTTTTAAAATTTTAATTAATTCATCAAGTTTCATATTAAAATAAAAATTCTTGAGACCCTAAAATGCCGAAAAATAAAATTAAACCAGAAAAATTATTAATCTTAAAGGCCTGAAGACATGTTGTTGGCTTTGTTTTATCGAAAATTTTTATTTGATAAACTAAACTTAAGATAAAAAATAGTATTAATATTATTGAATAATTAGTAATCATTTTATTGTAGAAGATAAAAAATATTAACAATGAAGTTATAAGGTAACATGAGAATACAAATAATTTAATTTTGTTTTTAAACTTTAAAGATGTCGATTTAACTCCAATAATTTCATCATCTATAATGTCTTGTGCTCCATAAATCGTGTCATAGCCTAATGTCCAAAATATGGCTGAGATATATAACAACAGAATTTCCGTAGATATTCCATTATTTATAGACGTCCAAGCCATTATTATTCCCCAGTTAAAAGTGAGACCTAAAAAAAGTTGTGGCCAATAAGTTATTCTCTTCATAAACGGGTATGAAAAAGCCAAAAACATTGAGCTCATTCCCAAGATAATTGTTAGTTTATTAAATTGTATCAGAATAAGAAAAGCTATCATGCACAAAATTATTACATATGTTATTGATTGCCTTACGCTAATAGCCCCAGATGCCAAAGGTCTATTTTTAGTTCTTTGAACTTTTTTATCAAGGTCTCTATCAACTATATCATTAACTATACATCCTGCGCTTCTCATTAATACTGAACCGAGAAAAAAAAGTATTAAAAAATATAACAGTTGATTTAAATTTTGGCTGGAACCATAAGCTAAAGCGAGACCCCAACTGCAGGGCCAAAATAAAAGCATAAAACCTATCGGTTTATTAAGCCTGGTTAGCTCTATGAAGATTTTTATTTGGCTCATTATGATTTATGACTTGTAAATATCAAACACTATCTCCATAATCAATTTGATTCGATATGGATATAGATTACACAGTAACAGCATTAATGTTTCCGGCTATTCCCCTGATCATGAGTGTTTACAGTAATAGATTTCACACATTAAGTGCTTTAATAAGAAAACTACATGACGAATATGTTTTTGAAAAACACATTCCACCTGAATGGGAGAAACAATTACACAATTTAAATAATAGAACTAATTTGCTGAAATATACTCTAGGTTTTGCAAGTTTTGGTTTTTTATTTAATATGTTGACTGTCTTTGGTCTTTACCTAGAAATGTTACTGCTAGCAAGATTAATATTTGCTGCCTGTTGTTTGTGCATGATTATTTCTATTTTTCTTTTCTTGCAAGAGATAAGGTTATCAAACAAAGCACTTAAATTTCATCTTAGCGATATGAAATCTATGTCAGATGATTTTAGTTAGTTTACTATTTAATTAAGGTACTAAAATAGCTGGGCCAATTATTTTTCTAGACTCAAGATCTACATGAGCTTGTTTGGCATCTTTTAATTTGTACTCTTTAAATATTTCTATTTTAACTTTTCCGTAATTTATAATTTCGAACAAACTTCCTGCAGCTTCATCAATTTCTTTTCTTGTTCCTAAATATTGCCCCATGGACGGTCTCACAAAAAATAGTCCTTTCGGCTGCAATAATTTTGGCACATCTATCGGAGACAAAGCTCCTGAAGCATTTCCAAATGAAACCATCATGCCTCTCGTTTTTAAGCAATTTAAAGATTTTTCGAAAGTATCTTTGCCAACACCATCATATACAACATCAACACCTTTATTATTAGTAAGCTCGAGAATTTTTTTATCAAAATCCTCTTTTTTATAATTAATAACAATGTCGCAACCATTTTTCTTAGCTATTTCAATTTTTTCATCAGAACCAACAGTACCAATTATTTTGCATCCAAGACTTTTAGCCCATTGAGTAAAAATTTGACCTACTCCACCAGCAGCAGCATGAAATAATATAGTTTCTCTAGCGCTTACCTTGTACGTTTTGTTAAGAAGATAATATGTTGTAAGGCCTTTAGTCATTATGGAGGCAGCAATTTTATGACTGATTCCATTTGGAATTTTTACTGCAATTTTTTCAGGTATATTTCTTTCCTCGCTATAAGAACCTAATGGAGGCGATGCATAAGCAACATTGTCCCCTTTATTAAAATCTTTTACATCTGAGCCGATTTCTTCAACTATACCAGCACCCTCCATACCAATTCCTGATGGCAATTTTACTGGATACAAACCACTTCTATGATATGTATCAATATAATTTAATCCTATAGCTATATTTTTTATTCTAATTTCATTTTTTGAGGGCGAGTTTATTTTGACATCTGATAATTCTAGAACTTCAGGACCTCCGTTTTTTTTGAAAATAATTGATTTTGGCATTAATATTTTGCAAAAGTTCCGTTCTCATAATCTTTAATTGCTTGCAATATTTCTTGTTTTGAATTCATGACAAAAGGTCCTCCTCTAGCAATTGGTTCTCCAATAGGTTTGCCTGCAATAAATAAAAATTCACTTTTTTTATTAGCTTTAACAATAAGAACTGTTCCTTTTTTTAATAAAACTAAAGTTGAATTACTAGTTTTTTCATGATTGCCATTTCCAACTTTCAACTCTCCATTCAGAAGATAGATAAAAGAATTATGATCTATCGGGACGTTTAATTTAAACTCTTTATTTTCTTCTAGTATTATATGTTGGTAAATGGGTTCAACGTTATGAGATTTGACAGGTCCTTCGATATTTTTAAATTTACCAGAAATAATTTTAATTGTTTTTTCGTTGTCTTTATAAACACCAACTTGTTTAGCTTTAATATATCGGTATTCAGGTTTGTTCATTTTAAGCTTAGCTGGCATATTTATCCAAAGTTGAAAACCTAGCAACTTACCACTAGGCATACTCGGCATTTCTGAATGAATAATTCCTCTACCAGTTTTCATCCATTGAATATCTCCGGGGGTCATCTTTCCTTTCGATCCTGTGCTATCTTTGTGTTCGAATTCTCCTTCCAACATATATGTTACTGTCTCTATACCTCTATGAGGGTGAGGAGGAAATCCTGCTATATAATCGTCTTTATTTTCAGAACCAAATTCATCCAACATTAAAAATGGATCGATATAATTAGCCCCAGGCGTTCCTACACTTCTTTTTAATTTAACACCTGCACCATCGGAAGTGCTTAAAGCTTTTAAAATTTTTTTGACTTCAATCTGTGACATATATTGAATATAAACAAACCTTAAACTATATCAAGTAACTGCGTTAAGTTGCTTACCTCATTTTTAGGTTTATAATCTAGGTTATCAAATACAGTATTATTTCTATTGACCCAAATAGCATTATAACCATAATTTCCACCACCTGAAACATCCCAAGTATTGGAACTTAAAAATACTATATCCTCCTTTTTTACTCCATACTTTTTTGTTGGTAGATCATATACTTTTTTATCTGGCTTATATACACCAACTTCTTCTATAGAAAAAATATCTTCAAATATATTTTTTAAATCATTACTATTCACTAAATTATTTAACAAGTCAGGTGTGCCGTTAGATAAAATCGAAAGCTTATATTTTTTTTTCAATTTGATTAATACTTCTTTAACCTCAGGATAGGTAGATAATTTTCTATATAAATTAAGAAGTTCATTTCTCATAGAGCTGTCTATATCAAATGTTTTCATAGACTTATCCAAACTGTCTTCAGTAATTTGCCAAAAATCTTTATGTCTTTTCATTAATGTTCTCAACCAAGTGTATTCTAATTGTGTTGTTCTCCAATAATGAGCAAAACTTACCCACTTGTCACCAATTCTATCTTTGCATTTTTCTGCTGCAGAGTTGACATCAAATAAAGTCCCGTAAGCATCAAAAACGATCGCTTTAAATTTGCTCATTGTATAAGGAGTATACTTAATTAGATATTATTTACTACTATGTGAACCATCACACAAAGGTTGATCATTCGTTAGTTTGCAGGTACAGAAAAAAACTTTTTTTGATTGGTCGGCTTTAAAAACCAAAGGACTAAATTCAGTTCCTTTATGAGAACCATCACAAAAGGGCTGCTTCGAACTTTTACCACAGGTACACCAATAATAGGATTTTCCCTCTAAAACATTTACCCCAATCGGTGCATCTCCTGCTCTTTGTCCTTTTGCCATAAGTCCTACTTTTGTTGATTACTCTCTTTTAAGTTTTAATGTATAAATAATTTATGAGCAACATTAGATTATATTATTCAGATAGTATAGTTGAAAATTCCACAAGCTTACTTTCAAAAGAGCACACCCATTATCTAGTAAATGTAATGAGAGCAAAAAGAGGTTCAAAAGTGAATTTTTTTAATACAAATGGTGAATGGCTAAGTGAAATAATTTTTTTAGACAGAGATAGAGTAGAAGTTAAATTTTTGAAAAAAATAAAAAATTCCTTTAGGCCTAAGAGTATAGAATTGGCTATTTGTTTAGTTAAAAAAACTCCAATGGAAATAATTATACAAAAATCTACAGAGCTAGGCGTAACAAAATTTTATCCAATCATTTCTGAAAGGACTGAGGTTAAAGAGCTAAATTTGCAAAGAGCTAGAAAAATTGCAATTGAGGCTACAGAACAATCTAATCAGCTTCATGTTCCAGAAATTTCCAAACCATTAAAACTTAAAGATTTTATTAATAGTTTAACTGACACTAAGTTATTTTTTGCCGATATAAATTCTAAAAATAAAGTAGATAAAAAAATGATAGAAAATATAAAAACAATTTCTGTCCTCATAGGACCTGAAGGAGATTTTTCTCCAAACGAAAGAGAATTTATAATTACTAATAAGAACGTGATACCATTTTCACTCTCTAAAAATATTCTACGTACTGATACTGCAACTATTTCTTCCTTAACAATTTTAAGTTATTTTTTAAATTTATAAGATTTTTTTTATAATTTTTAGAGACTCTTCAATGTCATTATGATGCGTAATTCGATTTTTGTATTTTCCATTTTTGAGCAATAGAATAGGCGAACTATGATCTACTGTATAATTTCCATCTTCTGAAAATATTTTTTGGCTTTTTATATTCCAAGATTTTGAAAGAACAAATATCTTTTCAGGCTCCCCAGTAATACCAATAATTTTATTTTCATATGAGCTCAAATAGTCCTTCATTACTTCTGGAGTATCCCTGTCTGGATCAATACTAATAAAAAAAACTTTTAATGTTTTTTTCTCCTTTTTTAGTTCTTCCAAAATAAGATTTATTTTATTTAGCGTTAAAGGACAAACATCTGGGCAATTTGTAAAACCAAAAAAAAGTGCGGTTGCCGGGCCTTCAAAAGATTTTTCAGTTATTAAATTTCTATTAATATCTTTTAACTCAAAAGGTGATCCTTTAATTGATGCGACATATTCATCTTTTTGATCTTGAATCGATAAAAATATTGGCAACATTATAAATAAAAAGATTACAAAGCATCCTGCTATAATAGTTATAGATGTTTTTAATTTCATTAATGATATAATTAATTGTTATGTCAGGATTTATAAAGAAATTATTTGGCGCACTAATTCAAAAACCTTGGGAAGAAAGCCAGGTAAAAGTAGACAATTTTCATAGCGGCCAAACATTTAGCACTCTGTCTCCTCAGATGTCAGCAGTGATAGTAATGTTTGGAGTAAGCACTGTGCTTTTTAGCCTTATTCTTACAGGTTATCTTTATAGTGTTCCAAGTGACCAAGATACAATGTTTCTTTTAAAAACAAAATTACTTTGGATTAATACTTTTGTACTTTTTTTTGTAGCATATGTTTTTAGAAAAATAACTAAAGACCTAAAAAATAATAAAATTTTAAAATTAAAAAAAAATTTGGTTCAAGTGGGAGCCCTAAGTTATTTATTTTTATTTGGTCAAATATTTTTTTGGTTTCATTTAATGGACAGCGGGAAGTTTGTTGCTACTAATTCATACTTCACCTCCTTTTATTTTTTTACTGCTCTTCATGGACTTCATCTTTTAGGAGGACTATTATTTTGGGGAAAAGTATGTTCATCAACTCTTAAATTAGAAAATGATAAAATTTTAAGTCAGAAAAAAAACATTGAAGCTTTATCTCTTTATTGGACTTTTTTATTAGTTGTTTGGATTATATTTTTTTTAATTATTTATGTCTTCAATGATGCAGTTATCGCATGGTGTAAATCTCTTATCTCTTAAGAACTAAAGAAATAATACTAAGATACATCCTAAGACAGCGATTACCGCTAATAAGAAATATACTGATTTAAGATATTTTTTTATTTCTGGTTTTTTTTCACCTTTTGAGAATACTCCAGCTCCAAAAGATATAACTAGGAAGAAAAGAAATACTAATAGAAGTATTGATATTAAAATTCCAAGTTTTCCAATCATTTTTTGCCTTTTTATATCGTTTATAAGACATTTTGTCCCTAGGTTATAATAGCCTTTTATTTTATAAACTTAGATTATGTGGACAGGACTTGTATTCTTAGCAGTAATAATAGGATCCATAGCGTTTCATGTTTGGACACCTTGGTGGTGGACTGACATAGCCTCTAACTGGGGAGCAATGGACGATACTATCATCTTAACTTTCTGGATAGGTGGAGGAGTATTCATTTTAGTTTGTTTGTTCATGGTCTACTGTATTTTTAAATTTAATTATAAAGAAGGACGTAAAGTTGAATATAAGCCAGAAGATAAAAAATTAGAAGTAAGACTAACTTGGGCAACTGCTCTTGGAGTTGCAGCTCTTTTGGCTCCTGGGTTACTTGTATGGAATCAATACATAAAAGTTCCAGAAAACTCTATACATGTAGAAGTAATGGCATGGCAATGGGGTTGGAAATATAGATTACCAGGAGAAGATGGAGTTCTTGGAACTTCTAGCAATAAAAAAATTAATGATGATAATCCTTTCGGTATAAATGAAGATGATCCGAATGGTAAAGATGATATTTTAATAGATAGTGAAGAGTTACACATAGCAAACAATAGACCGGTAAAAATTTTATTAAGATCAATTGATGTACTGCACAATTTTTATGTTCCGCAATTTAGGGCTAAAATGGATGCGGTTCCAGGTATGATAACTTATTATTGGTTTGAACCAAACAAAATAGGTGAGTATGAAGTGTTATGTGCAGAGTATTGTGGGGTAGGGCATTACGCTATGAGAGGATTAGTGGTAGTGGATAATCAAGAAGATTATAATAAATGGTTGGCAAAACACGAAACATTTTCAAGTTTTATTGCAAAAAGAAAAAAAGAAGGTTTAATTAATGAAAAAGTGGTTAAAATTAACAATATATTAAATACTAAAAAAAGTATAAAAAGTGAAAAAAATGTCAGATGATTTAAATATAAAAAAAACTTCAAGTATAAAAACTAAGTCCACAAGTGTTTCGGGGGGAGGAACCGATATAGATTATGTTAGACCTGCAGAATTACCGGAACAAGATCTTTATCATGGCCATAGTTTTATTACTAAATGGATTTTCTGTCAGGATGCAAAAGTAATTGGGATACAATACACCCTTACAGCAGTCTTTACTGGAGTTGTCGGTTTAATTCTTTCCTGGATGATGCGTATGCAGCTAGGTTTTCCAGAACTGTTTCCTTTCCTAACAGCTGAGTCTTATTATCAGATGGTAACTATGCACGGAATGATAATGGTTGTTTATTTATTGACTGCGTTGTTTCTGGGTGGATTTGGAAATTATTTAATCCCATTGATGGTTGGAGCCAGAGATATGGTATTTCCTTACGTTAACATGATTAGTTTTTGGATGTTTTTTGTTGCAGTTGTAGTTCTTATGGCTAGCTTCTTTGTCCCAGGCGGACCAACAGGATCAGGCTGGACACTTTATCCTCCTCAAGCAATATTAGAAGGAACCCCAGGCTCAGGCTATGGAATACTACTAATGCTTATATCTTTATCTTTATTTGTAATAGGTTTTACAATGGGAGGGCTAAATTATGTAATTACAATTTTACAAGCCAGAACTAGAGGGATGACTTTAATGAGAATGCCTTTAACAATTTGGGGAATATTTACTGCAACAGTACTAGCCTTATTAGCATTTCCAGCTTTACTTGTTAGTTCCATCATGATGACTTTAGATAAAGTCCTTGGAACTAGTTTTTTTATGCCAACGATTATTAAAGCAGGCGAAATGCTTTCTTACGATGGAGGAAGCCCAATACTTTTCCAACATTTATTCTGGTTTTTTGGACATCCCGAAGTTTATATAGTTGCTCTCCCTGCTTTCGGAATAGTTTCTGACTTACTCTCTGTTCACGCTAGAAAAAATATTTTTGGCTATAGAATGATGGTTTGGGCAATTGTTGGAATTGGAGCTTTAAGCTTTTTTGTTTGGGCTCACCATATGTATGTTAGCGGTATGAACCCATGGTTTGGTTTTTTCTTTGCATCCACAACTTTAATAATCGCAGTCCCGACAGCTCTAAAAGTATATAATTGGATATTAACCTTATGGAGAGGAAATATCAGATTGACTACTGTGATGCTCTTTTGTTTAGGATTTATAGTTACTTTTGTTAACGGAGGAATTACAGGAATTTTCTTAGGAAACGTTATTGTTGATGTTCCGTTATCTGATACTTATTTTGTAATTGCACACTTTCATATGGTTATGGGAATAGCGCCTCTGATGGTTATTTTTGGAGCAATCTATCACTGGTTCCCTTTAATTACAGGAAGATTTTTGGACGAAACTTTGGGCAAATGGCATTTTTGGGTAACATTTTTGGGCGCTTATTCAATTTATTTCCCTATGCACTATTTAGGTTTCATTGGAGTTCCTAGACGTTACTTTGAAATGTACGATAGTCCCTATATGACATCAGCTGTTGGTATGAATGAGTTTATTAGTGTTGCAGCATTTATTGTTGGAGCAGCGCAATTCATTTTCTTTTATAATCTTGTTAAAAGCATCAGATTAGGTAAGCCTGCAGGAAAAAATCCTTGGAAGGCAAACTCTTTGGAGTGGTTAACTCCACAAGTTCCACCTGAACATGGAAACTGGGGTGAAAAACTTCCAGTGGTACATAGATGGGCTTATGATTTCAATGTCCCTGGAGCTAAAAAAGATTATATTACTCAAACAACTCCACCAAGTGAAGTTATAGAAGCGGAAGTGGAAAAAACCTAAATTATAATGTCAGATCCTACTTTAGATAAATTGCCAGGTGGTTTTAAAGGCATGTCAGAAGATATTGGCTCAGATCAAACTACTTTCAAAGGGGTTAATTGGGGCAAGGCAATGATGTGGATTTTTTTGCTCAGCGATACATTTGTATTCAGTTGTTTTTTAGTTGCATATATGAAAGTCAGGGCATCAGTTACTGAACCTTGGCCATATCCAAGCGAAGTATTTGGATTGGAGGTATTTGGCGTGCCAGTTCCTCTTCTTTTAATTGCTATTATGACTTTCGTTTTAATAACTAGCAGTGGAACAATGGCTTTAGCAGTAAAATATGGATACGAAAAAAATAGAAAAATGTGTGGATTATTTGTGTTACTAACAGCAATTGGTGGATTAACATTTGTTGGTATGCAAGCATTTGAATGGTCAAAATTAATTTTTCATGATGGTGTGAGACCTTGGGGCAACCCTTTTGGAGCAGAACAATTTGGTGCATTTTTCTTTATGATAACTGGCTTTCATGGCACCCATGTTTCCATTGGCGTTATCTTTTTGTTTATTTTTGCAAGAAAAGTTTATAGGGGAGATTTTGATACAGGGAGAAGAGGTTATTTTACCACGATGAAATCAGATTATGTTGCTATAGAGATACTAGGTCTTTATTGGCACTTTGTTGATTTAGTTTGGGTATTTATTTTCGCATTCTTTTATTTATGGTAAGTAAGGCTATGACTGATACAAAAAAAAAAGAAGAAACATCAACACATAAAATAGGAATATATCTTTGGATATGGGGACTATTATTTGTTCTGAGTTTTTTTTCTTACATGGTAGACTGGTATAATTTTCAAGGTTTATTGAGATGGTCGTTAATTTTATTTTTTATGTTCTTAAAAGCAGGACTAATAATGGCTTTCTTTATGCATTTATTTTGGGAAAGATACGCTTTGGTTAATGTCCTTTTATGGCCTATGACGGCCATAGCATGTTTTGTAGGCTTAATGGTTGCAGAGGGGAAATATACAGTCTTTTCAAGATTGTTTTATTTTTTTGTAGGAGGTTAATTTTATGGGTGGTTATAACATAGTTGCTGGTTTTCTAATTTTCTTTTTTATTTTTATTTATTTTGTTTGGTTTGGAGTTTCTTTAAAAATAGATAGCGATAAAGAAAAAGGGGATAACATTAAAATTAATCCTTACGATCAACAACCTTTACAAAGAAAATTAATCGATAAAAAAAATAAGAGAGTTGGTATTTTCGATTTAGGAAACCATTTTTTAATTGTGGGTACTATTTTGATAGCTATATTCATTACCTTAAACGTGGAATAGATTTGCCCAGTAATACATTCAAAAATAAATCTTCCACAATAGATATTAGCGCCTATCTAAAAGCTTTTCTGTTGCTAATGAAGCCAAGAGTAATGTCTCTTGTAATATTTACGTGCGCAGTTGGTTTTTTAACTTCCGGACATGAAATTAGTTTAATAGATGCAACATTAAGTATAATCCTAGTAGCTATCGGAGCTGGAGCAGCTGGATGTCTAAATATGTGGTATGAGGCAGATCTTGATGCGTTGATGACTAGAACTTGTTTAAGACCAATTCCAACTGGAAAAATTAATAAAAACCAAGCATTAATTTTCGGTATTTTACTCTCAGTTCTTTCAGTTTTTGGACTATATTTCTTTGCAAATCTTTTATCTGCTGGGTTACTTATGGTTACAATTTTATTTTATTTATTTGTTTATACAATTTGGTTAAAAAGAAAAACTCCACAGAATATTGTTATTGGAGGTGCCGCAGGTGCCCTGCCTCCAGTCATAGGCTGGACAATAGCAACTAATACAATATCTTTAGAACCAATATCTTTATTTTTGATTATTTTCTTTTGGACTCCTTCTCACTTTTGGGCATTAAGTCTTTATAAGGCGGATGATTATAAAAAAGCAGAAATTCCAATGCTGCCAGTTACTGAAGGAATTGAAAAAACTAAATTATATATATTTATTTATTCAATTTTAATGATACCCGTTGTAATTTTTCCTTATCTAATCGAATTTTCTGGTCTAATTTATTTAGTACCTTCGTTGATGCTCACATTTTATTATAATTTTATATGTTTTGATCTGTACAATTATGATAAAAACAAATTTATTTTGAAAAAAGCTAAAAAGATTTTTGGCTATTCAATTTCATATTTGTTTTTAATTTTTGTATTGTTCTTAATAGATAAAATTGTTTAATGAGATACTTTAGCACTAGAGATAAAAAACTGGATTTCAGTTTCACCGAAATTTTTTCAAGAGGATTAGCACCTGATGGCGGATTATTTATCCCTTCAGATCTTAAGAAGTATACAAATAACGAACTTAAAAATCTTAAAAACTTATCTTATGTAGATCTTGCAACAGAGATTATATCAAACTTTTGTTCCAGTGATCTTAAAAAAGAAAAATTAAGGGCTTTAGTATCCAAGGCTTATGGTAACTTTAATACAAAGGAAGTTGTAGAAATAAAGAAGGTTGGAGACATTCATTTATTGGAGCTTTATCATGGTCCGACACTTGCTTTTAAAGATATAGCAATGCAGGTTATTGGCAATTTATACGATGAGTTAAATATAGCTGATAAAAAAAAAGTTAACATAGTGGTAGCGACTTCTGGAGACACAGGGTCAGCCGCTATTTCTGCTTTAAACGATAAAAAAAATATAAATGTTTTTGTTTTACACCCTCACGATAAAATCTCACGAACTCAAAGAAAGATTATGACAACAATCGGATCTATAAATATTTATAATATTGCTATTAGAGGAAATTTTGATGATTGCCAAAAAATTGTAAAAGAAATGTTCTCTGATAATAATTTTAGAGAAAAAATTAATATGTCTGGTGTTAATTCAATTAACTGGGCAAGAATTATCTGTCAAATCGTTTATTATTTTTATACTTATTTTAGACTATCAAAAAAAACTAATTTTGCAGTTCCTACTGGTAACTTTGGAGATATTTACGCTGGATACATGGCAAAAAAAATGGGATTACCTATGGGCAAATTAATTGTTGCCACTAATAAAAATGATATTTTGGCAAGAGCAATTAATTCTGGTGAATATAAACCAAATGAAGTTAAAGCAACTTTAACTCCTAGTATGGACATTCAAATTTCAAGTAATTTCGAAAGACTTCTGTTCGATGTTTCTGAGCAAAGTGAAAAAAGAGTAATAACTTTAATGAATAATTTAAACAACAAAGGTTCTTTTTCTTTAGAGACAAAAGAAATAAATGTAATTAAAGATATTTTTGATGCTGAGGCCATAGATGATGACGAGACAATTAGAATAATTAGAGATTTTTTTAATAACTTTGGTTTCATACTAGATCCACACACTGCTACTGCAGTAGGAGCTTCATACAAAGTTAAAAATAAATTACCAACAGTTGTTCTTGGCACAGCACATCCCTATAAGTTTGCAGATACTGTTAAAATAGCAATTAATAGAAATATTTCTGCTCCTGAACAAATAGCAGCATTGCCAGAAAAAAAAGAAAAGTTTGATATACTAGATAATAATTTACAAAAAGTTAAAAACTATATTTTAGAAAAAATGTAATGAAAATAAAAGCCGGGGACAAGTTACCAAATTCAGAACTATTTTATTTAGATGAAGACAATGTACCTAAAAAAATTGATATTTTTGACTTCTGTAAAAATAACAAGACTATCATATTAGGTATGCCTGGAGCATTTACTAAAACATGTTCAGCAATTCATTTGCCAGGATATGTAAAAAATTATGATTTAGCTTTAAAAAAAGGAATAACGAAAATAATATGTGTAGCTGTAAATGATCCAAATGTTATGAAAGCTTGGGGAAAAAATCAGAACGTTGGAGAAAAAATTTTTATGGCTGGAGATCCCTTTCTAAAATTTACAAAGGCCATTGGTGCTGAAGTTGATAAATCAGCAAAAGGATTGGGGGTGAGGTCAAATCGATATACAATGCTAATAGAAAACGGGGAAGTAAAAAAAATAGAAGAAGAGAAGGATACAGCAGCTTGTGAATTATCCTCTGCGGAAAACTTTTTAAAATCTATATAAAATAATATTTATCTTTTTGTTTGTAAAACAGCTAATTCATCAGCTAAATTATTAAGTCTATTTCCTGCGTGAGCTTTAACCCATCTCCAACTTACTTTGTGTTTTTGGCAAGAATTATCTAATTTAATCCAAAGATCTTTGTTTTTTACAGGTTTTTTATTTGAACTTTTCCAATTATTAATCTTCCACTTCTTGATCCAATCAGTAATTCCTTCTTTGACATATTTTGAGTCTGTGAAGATAGTTACCTCGGACTTCTTTTTAATTTTATTTAATGCCATAATCGGAGCTACAAGTTCCATTCTATTATTTGTAGTATTATTTTCACCACCAGAAATATTAGATTGGTTGGATTTATCGTCTAAAATAATCGCTGCCCATCCGCCTCTACCCGGATTTCCTGAGCATGCTCCATCAGTATAAATCCTATACTTCATTAAAAAAAATAATCTTCATGTGTTTTAGCATTTTTATGAAACTCTAATCTCTTAAGATATTCCATAGGATCTTTTACTTTTACTATAGCTCCCTCAACAGTATTTAATGCATCAAATACTCTAGTTAGTAGAAATCTTAATGCAGCCCCTTGAGATAAAACTTTGATATTTTCTTTTTCTATATCACTGATGGTTCTTATTTGATTATATCCTTCTATAAAAGATTTTGCTTTAGTTACATTAAAGCTTAAATTATTTTTTGGTCCATCAAAACACAAAGCGTTAAAACATATTGCTATTTCAAAAGCATAAAAATCATAACAAGAAAAATAGAAGTCAATAATACCACTGAAATTATTCTTATTAAAAAAAATATTATCATAAAATAAATCAGCGTGAATAATGCCTTTGGGCAAATCTTTAGGCCAATTTTTTTCTACATCATTAAGATTATCTTCAATGAGTTTCGGTAAATCCTTATGAATAGCAACACATTTGTCTCTAACTTGATCGAAAATTTTTCTCCAAGAAATAATCGACAAATCATTTGCTCTACTTATATCTAAATTCTTAGTAAGTTGATGGAGTTTTGCAACTTCGGTACCTATTGATTGGCAATTACTGGGATTTAAATTGTTTTTAGGTTTTCCTTCAACAAAAGAAACAATCATCAATTTTTTATTTTTAAAATTTGAAATTGAGTTATTATTTTTATTTAATATTGGTTTTGGACATTTAAAATTTGAGTTATTTAAAGAAGTCATAAGTTTAGAGAAAAATGGAAGATCTTCTTCTCTTACTCTTTTCTCATAAATAGTCAGAATATATTTTTTTTGGTTTATCCATAAAAGAAAATTAGAATTTTCAATTCCTTCCTCGATACCTTGAAACTTTTCTAACTGACCCAAGGAATAATTTGATAAAATTTCATTTATATTATCTTTACTTAATTTTGTGTAGACTGCCATTTTAATTTAAATTTTTAGGTAGTTTAAATTTAACCTTTTCCTCTGCAACAATAACTTCCTCTAAAGAAACTTTACAATATTTTTTTATTTCGGAAATAAGATTTTGAACCAATTGTTCAGGCGCTGATGCTCCAGAGGAAATACCTATAATTTTGGAATTTTTTAATTTTTCTATAGGTAAATCTTTACCAAAATGAATTAATTCAGAATTGTTACAACCAGCTCTTTTTGCAACCTCAACTAACCGCAATGAATTTGAGGAATTTCTACTTCCAATTACAAAAAATAGATCACAGTTAGGTGCAATTTTTTTTACAGCTTTTTGTCTATTAGTTGTTGCATAACATATATCCTCTTTAATCGGTTCTCTAATTTTAGGGAATTTATCTTTAAGTTTTGAAATAATCTCAGCAGTATCATCCACTGACAAAGTAGTTTGAGTAATATAAGCCAAGGGCTTTTTAAATGAAGTTAAATTTAAATCTTGAACTTCATTAACTGTCTCTATGAGTTTAATCGATCCTGGAGGCAATTGACCCATAGTTCCAATAACTTCTGGATGATTTTTATGGCCAATTAAAACTATGTCGTATCCTTGCTTATGTAATTGCTCAGACTCTCTATGTACTTTTGAAACTAATGGGCAAGTCGCATCGATATAAAATAAATTTTTAATTTTAGCTTCTTCCGGGACTTTTTTAGGCACACCGTGTGCAGAGAATATTACTGGCCTAGATAGATCCTTAACTTCAGATAGTTCTTCAACAAATATAGTTCCTTTTTTTTTCAAGTTCTCAACAACTTGTTTATTATGAACTATTTCATGTCTAACATATACAGGTGTTCCAAACTTTACTATTGTTTTTTCTACTATGTCTATTGCTCGTTCTACACCAGCACAGAATCCCCTAGGAGATGCTAAAAAGATTTTAACTTCGTTTTTCATTTTTTTCTAATAAGTATTCAAGCAATATATGTGGAAATGTTAGTGACGCCAAACCAATAAAAATAACCTTATATATAGCCTCATTAAGTTCATAAAAATTGTTTAAGAGATAAATGGCAAATATAAAAGCAAACCCAGTTATTAGTGTTAAGGGTATTGCCTTTCTAATAAATTTTTTAAACCCATTTTTTACAGACTTATCCAATTCAAAAATAAGAGTTATAGAATGTCTAATAGAGTGAAGGAAGCAGAAATAAAGAGTAAATGCCAAAATAGGACTTAGAAAAAAATTAATAATTATTATAGATAAAAAATCCGTTATCATAAGTATCTTATGATTTATATTTTTTTTATATGATAAAAAAAATGAAGATATAAAACTTAAAAATAAAATTACTATTAGAAATTGATTGTTAAAGAGCGAATTCTCAAAAACGTTAAAATTTAAAGTTCTAAAAATCTCAATCGTTTCGTCCCTGTGGAATAACAATGGAGCAATAATTACTGAGGATCCTTTTAAAAAATACAGAATTTCATTTAAAAATATTTTTTTTTCAACTAAAAAAACAGTATCCTCTTTACCAAAATGATAGCATGCAACAATTAGGAATAGTAATAAAACTGTATTTGGAAATATTATCCATAGCAAGATTATTAAAGAAGATATTGCTAAATAGCTTATGTAAAAAATATAATCTGATTTAAATCCAAAAATTTTCAAAAGTTTTCTTCCTTTAAGATTATCTAAAGATCCATGCGATATTCCAATAATCAATATTAAAAATAAACAAATTATTAAATTTAGATCTAGAATTTTATTTAGGGGACTTACTAAAATAGATAAATTGAAAAATATTATTGAATGTTTTAAGTTTATTATTTTCATTAGTTAATTATTTCTTTTATAAATATCCATTTAGGCATTTTATTTATTAATGTCGCATCCTCTAAAATACTGCTTTTATTGGATAAAAATTTTATGACTGTTTCTGAGGGCACATTAAACATATCAAAAAAAATGTTTGGCATTTTTTCTGGATATTTTTTTAAAACCCTTAAAAATATTTTGTCTAAAAATTGATATTTTTTTTTAATTTCAAATTTTTTTGTGTTTTTAATATCCTCAATATTCATTCTTATATACTTACTATGTTCTTGAATGTTAAGAAACGTGTATCCAGTACTTAATCTTGTCATACCACCAGCAGTTCCAATATTAATTTTATTATTTTCTTTATTATTTACTTGTTGGAAAAGAGGAATAGCCCCTTCCTCTTTAAAATTTATTTTATATTCTTTTAGACCTAAACCAGCAATATAACTTTTCATTTGTGACTCGTAATCTTTTAGAGACCCATCCTCTTTTGAAAGCCAAGTAGATTCAATGATAGCCTTTTTTTTACTAAAAGGTAAAATATAAAAGAAATGAACATTGTTTCTTTGATCACAATTAAAATCCATCAAATCCACTATACTATCGTCAAAAAAATCTTTATTAGTTTCAATCTCTATTCCATAAAAATGTTGCCAAAGGTTAGATTTGTTCTCAGATAATGCGGGTACGCTGTTAAAGATAAAAGAGTTCTTTGTATTTAACTCAGCAATATTTTTAAAAAAATGAATATTCTTATTTTTTGATAATTTTTCATTTATCTTCTCATAGAAAGCACCGCTATCAATACTTTGATAAGGGAAATTATCACATCTTATGATTTTAGAGTCTGATGGTATTTTTATTGAAAATTTATTCCAGCTTTTTTTAACGCAGTCCTCAAAACTATGAGGGACAACTTTCCAAAAGGACCAAGTTTTATCTCTTTTATATTCTTGTCTGGGTTCAACAATAGCAAGGGTTTTTTCATTTAATTTTTGATTGATATCTAACTCGTATGCAAGAGATAAACCCGCGCAACCACCACCCAATATGATATAGTCAAATTCTTTCATTTAGATCAATTTCCTCGTTAATCATTAAATGTTCGTTTTTTTTTAAGTTCTCTTTATGATTTACAAAATATACTTTTATAAGATCATATAAGGATAAAATAGTCTGGATAATCTTGCCAATGTTAGAAACATAGATTTTTCCAGCATTATTATAATTTTCTAAGTTTTTTTGTTTCAATATATTATCTCCGATTTTTCTATATACTCTTCTCGCAACCATTATAGAAAAACGAGAACCTATCGGAACATATTTAATTGCAGGAAAAGAGCTTTCGTAGAATGTATCAGCTATCTTAATAGTTTCTCTTATAGAATCAAAATTATGAGCAATATAAGATCTATTTCTTTTTTTATCCTCAATTACATCTCTTGCAATATTAGTTAACTGCATAGCTATTCCTAAATCTATCGCACCTTGTAAAGACTTCTTATCTTTTACCTGTAATATCTTTGACATCATTAATCCTACTGTTCCTGCAACTCTGTAAGAATAAATAATTAATTCTTTTTTAGTATTTATTTTAACTTCGTCTTTAAGATCGCTTTCTACACCATCAAATAAATCTAGCACTATTTTTTTTGAAATATTTTCTTGATCTATGAGTATATAAATATTTTTAACAATAATATTTGAGTAGTTTTTATTTTCAAAATTAGATTTAAATTTTCTGAAATTATTTTTTTTAGTTTCTAAACTTGCTTTTTCATCAGCGATATCATCTAATGTTCTACAGAAGTCATACAAGAATGAACATTTTTCATAAACTTTTTTTGATAAAAAAAAACCTGCCCAGTTAAAGGATTTTGCATGTTTAGAAAGAAGGTTATCTTTTATCATAATAATTCATCAAGAACTTTTGCGGATGAAAGTACTCCAGGCATTCCTGCGCCTGGATGAGTTCCAGCACCAACAAAAAAAAGATTTTCAAATATTTCAGATTTATTATGAAATCTGAAATAAGCAGATTGAGTGAATTGGGGTTGAATTGAAAATCCTGAGCCATGAAGTGTAGATAAGTCTTTAGCAAAATAATCTGGAGTAAGATAAAAGTCACTCACTACATTTTCTTTAATTCCGGGTAGAACAGTGGTTTCCATTTTATTTAAAACCAATTTCTTAAATTTTTCTCCCTCATTTTTCCAATTTATACCTGATAAATTATTTGGTACTGGAACTAAAACATAGAAAGCATCTTGTCCTTCAGGTGCCATATTTGGGTCAGTAGCTGATGGTCTATGTAAGTAATAACTTATATCTTCAGATAATATTTTTTCATCAAATATTTTTTGTAAATGTTTTTTGTAGGAGTCACCAAAACAAATAGTGTGATGAGCTACATTTTTGTATGGTTTCTTTGAACCAAAATAATAAACAAACAATCCCATAGAATAGTTCATTCTTTGAATTTTTTGATTAAACAAAAAGCCGTAATTTTTTTTCGATTTAATTAAATTTTTATAAACATTAGGTGGATCTGAATTACAGACTAAATAATCACACTCAAGCTTTAAATTGTTATTAATTTTAACTTCTTTAATTTTGTTATTATGGTTTATTATTTCTGTTACTTCAGAATTTTTTAAAACTTTTATATTTTCTTCTGCCATCAACTTTTCTAATGCTTTTACTACGCTTCCTGTTCCTCCCATTGCATAATGAATACCCCACTTTTTTTCCAAAAATAAAATCAAAGTGTATATTGAGGTAGTAGTAAAAGGATTCCCACCTACTAAAAGAGGGTGCATGCTAAACACCCTTCTAAGTTTTTCATCAGATATAAAGCTTGAAACGAGTTTGTAAACTGATTGATAGCTTTTTAATTTCAACAGGGCTGGTATTTGCTTTACCATAAAACCTACCTTGTTGAACGGTTTAGTTGATAACTCTGTAAAACCTTTATTGAAAATCTTTTCAGTAAAATTTAAAAGTTTTTTATATCCAGATAAATCTTCTCTGCAAAATTTTTCAATTTGTTTTTTCATATCTTCCTCGTTACCTGAATAATTAAAAGAGGAACCATCCTCAAAAACAAATTTATACCAAAGGTTTAAAGGAACAATTTTAGTATAATCTGAAATTTTTTTGTCAAACAACGAGAACAATTCCTCAAGCAAATATGGTGCAGTTATAACTGTAGGTCCTCCATCATAAATAAATCTGTCTTTTTGAAAAACACGAGCTCTTCCTCCAAGATCAGGATGTTTTTCTAATAAAGTGACTTCATATTTTTTTGCTCGCAGTCTTAATGCGGCAGCCAAGCCACCAAAACCAGAACCTATAACGATAACTTTTTTAGACATAGAGATTATGCTTTATAAAACTTCTTATTCTAGCTAGATTTTTTTTTTAAGGCTATCTTTGTTTCTTCAATACTCTCAGTAAAGAGCTTGTCTAATTTGCTCTTATCTATTGAATTTTTAAACAATTGGCCTACAGATTGAACTGCTATTTTCACTGAAGTATTTTTGATATCTTTAACTGCTTGCTCTTTCATTTGTCTAACTCTTTCTTCAGCATTTCTTTTTCTGGACTCCATCAATTCGTGAAATTCTTTATTTGTTTTTAAAATATTTTTTTCTGCTTCATCGTTAGCTTTATCAATCATATTTTTTATTTCTTTTTTTGAATTGCTTATTTTTTTTTCATGCTCACTTAAGATATTCTTGGCTTCTTCTTTTAGTTTTTCTGCATCATCGATTTGATTTTTAATATTATTAATACTTGCGTCTAGAAAAGTTTTAATTTTTTCTGGAATTTTAAAGTAAAGCAATAAACCAACAAAAATAATAAAAGATATTGCGACCCAGAATGTAGCGTCTATGTTCATAAATATTTATTTATATTTTTTTTTGATGATTCTGCAACGGCTGCTTTTATACTATTCTCATTTAGTTTATCGCCAGATATTTCTTCTATTATCTTCATTGCTATTTCTTCAGAAATTTTTCCAATACTTCCTACTGCTTCTTTTTTTAAGTTTTTAATTTCATTTTGAGCTTTTAAAATTTCTTCCTCAATTTCCTTATCAATAATCCTTTTTTTGTTTTGAATTTCAGCATTTAATTTGTTTTTATTTTCATTTAAAATTTTTTGAACTTCTTTTTTTGCCTTTTCAATAAGTAAGTTATATTCATTAAGTTTTTTTTCTGAGATATTTTTTAAATTATTTGCCTCATCTATATCATCTTTAATTTTATTATTCCTATCCTCCATCGTGTCCTTAATTTTAGGGATAAAAAATTTGGATATTGATATGTACAGTAGCGTGAAGACTAAAACTAGCCAAAACGCTTGAGAAGCCCAGTACTTTGGATCCAGCTGAGGCATGCCAGCCTCAGCTGCAAACAAATCAATTCTCGTAGCTAAAGTAGCTACTAGTACTAAAAAAAATACCCTCATGCTTATTTTATTTAAAATGCAAATAAAATTATTAGTGCAACTACAAGTCCAAAAAGACCTGTGGCTTCAGCTAAAGCGAATCCTAATAGTAAATTAGGAAATTGCTTTTGTGCAGCTGAGGGATTCCTCATAGCGCCGGATAAATAATTACCGAAAATTATTCCGATACCTACTCCTGCGCCTGCTAATGCGATTGCAGCAAGACCTGCTCCAATCATTTTCGCCGCTTCTAACTCCATCTTTCCTCCTTTTTTAATGGTGTAAATTTAATGCATCGTTTAAATAGATGCAGGTTAGTATTGCAAAAACATAAGCTTGGAGAAACGCTACAAGAATCTCTAAGCCGGTTAATGCTACTGAAAAACTAAGTGGTAACCATCCACCTAATAATCCTAAACTAATTACAAAACCTCCAAAAACTTTTAACATAGTGTGTCCAGCCATCATATTAGCAAATAGACGAACAGAAAGGCTGACTGGTCTACTTAAATAAGAAATAACCTCAATAACTGTTATAAGGGGCAACAACACTATCGGCACTCCACTTGGCACAAAAAGTTTTAGATATCCAAAACCATGTTTAATAAATCCAATTATTGTAACAGCAATAAAAATAAAAATAGCTAGTATTAAAGTCACTATAATATGGCTTGTGACAGTAAAAGAGTAAGGAAGCATTCCAACCATATTGCAGAAAAGAACAAACATGAATAGGCTAAATATAAATGGGAAGTAAGGTTTTGCTTTAGATCCGGCAGTATCACTAATCATTTTAGCGATAAAATTATAAAACATTTCAGTAACCAATTGTATTTTATCTGGAACAATTTTTCTTTTTTTCGTACCTAAAAATAAAAGGAGACAAATAGATATTGCACTAATTACCATGAACAAACTTGCATTAGTAAAAGAAATGTCAACCCCAGCAATTTTTATTTCTGGTCCAATTCTATGAACGTTAAACTGGTGCATGGGATTTGTTGCCATAAGAAAGTCCTTTTTAATCTTTTTTCTGCATTCTTTTTGCTGCTTTTATAACATTTAACATACCGGCAGCTGAACCTAAAAAAAAGAAAATTATTATTAACCAAGGTTTAGTATCAAACCATCCATCTAAAATAAACCCAATTAATGTCCCAACCGCAACGGCTGCGACAAGTTCAGTGCTAAGTTTGAAAGCATTACCCATAAAAGAACCTTTTTTATCGGCTTCACCTTCTAACATTTTTTGTTTAGACCTTGCAATTTTTAGGCGAGTCTTAAAATCTTTAAAGTCTACCATTGGATGATCAAGCTACTAATTCCTCAGCCTTCTCTAAGTTTACGGCTACTAATTGACTTATACCTTTCTCTGGCATTGTTACTCCGTAAAGCCTGTGCATTCTAGACATAGTTAGGGCATGATGAGAAATAATTATAAATTTTGTTTTAGTAGTTTTTACTAATTCATCTAATAATGCACAAAATCTTGTAACATTTGAGTCATCTAGCGGGGCATCAACTTCGTCTAATACACAAATCGGAGATGGATTAACCAGAAAAACAGCAAATATTAAAGATAATGCTGTTAAAGCTTGCTCACCTCCAGAGAGTAAAGTTATTGATTGCAATCTTTTTCCTGGCGGTGAAACTAACATTTCTAATCCTGCCTCCAGTGGGTCTTCCGAGTCAACTAATTCTAGCTTTGCATTTCCACCACTAAAAAGCTTTGTGTAAACTTCATTAAATTTTCTATTAACCCTTGAGAATGCGTCTAATAGTTTCTCCCTTCCTTTTTGGTTAAGCTCGTCTATGCTCGATTTTAATTTAACGATTGCAGAATAAAGATCTGATCTTTCATCCTCCATTTTCTTAATTTCATCTTGATATTTTTTTGTTTCTTCGTCCGCTCTTAGATTTACAGAACCTAATTTTTCCCTAATTCTTTTTTTAGAGTCCAAAAGCTCCTCTTGAGTAACTGAGTCTGGAAATTCTTTCTCTTTATCTAAATTTGAAAAATCAAGTAGGGTATTTTCGTTTAAATTTAGATCTTCCTGAACTCGACTTAACAAATCATTTCTTCTTTTGTTTAATCCCTCTATTGTTGCACCAGAACTTGCTTTTCTTTCTCTTGTCTCAATAGAGCTCTCTCTCATTATGTTAAAGTCATTTCTTAAATTTACAGTTTTTTTATTCATTTCTTCTATCAATAACTCATTATCATTTTTTTCTTTTTCTGATATTCTTAAATTTTCAGTGATTTGACCTTTTTTTTCTGCTTGAGTTTGAGGTTGTTGTTCAAGCTCATCTAATTTTAAATTAAGTTTTTCTTTTCTTCCATTTAGTTCTTTAATCATTTTTTCTGAATTTATTAAAAGATTTTTCCAGCTTTCTATTTCTTTTTCTATGACTCTTATTCTCTCATTTCTTTTAATAGACTCTTTTTTAATACTTTGATTTTTACTATAGATATCAGCATATTTGTCTATAATCGCCATGCTATTATTAAGAACATTTATAGCATCGTTTTTTTTGTCGTTATTTATTAGTTCTTTGACTTTTTCTATTTCCGCTTTTAAACTTTTTCTTGTAATTTCCAAATCCTCGCTAGACTGTTTTTCAGTTTCAAAATACTTTGAGTCTATTTCAATTAATTCATTTCTTTCCTCTTTAATCCTTTTTTCATTTGATTTTGCGTCTATTACTATACTTTTTTCTCTATCTATATCTTCATCTAAAGTTTTTAATGAATTTTTAATACTTGCAATTTCAATTTGAATTCTACCAGACTCCTCATCAAGACCTTTGAGTTCTAAATTTAACCTTTGAATCTTAGAAACATTTTCAATGTTTTTTAATCTATAAGGTTCAATTTTTTCTGTTTCATCTTTTATTTTTTTTTCAAGCTCCTGCAATTTTTCATTAAATTTATCAACTTCATTGTCTGCTTTAGAATTAATTTCTTTTTCGATCTTAATTTCATTGTCTATATCTCTCAATCGTAAATAGTATAACCCAGCTTCAATTTTTTTTATTTCTTCAGAAATTGATTTATACTTTGTAGCTTCCTCAGCTTGTTTTTGAAGATTTACCAATTGTTTTTCTTGTTGTTTTTTTAGTTCATCTGCTCTTTTCAAGTTATTCTCTGCTGCGCTTAATCTTAACTCAGCCTCTTGTCTTCTTGCGTGTATACCAGAAATTCCAGCAGCTTCTTCTAATATAGATCTTCTCTCGATTGGTTTAGATGTTACAAGCGTACCAATTTTTCCCTGGCTAATCATAGAAGGAGAGTGCGCACCTGTAGACAAGTCAGCAAAAAAAGTTTGAGCGTCCCTGGCTCTTATTTCTTTGTTATTTATAAAGTATTTTGATCCTTTATCTTTTTCAATTCTCCTAGAAATTAAAATTTCATCTAAATCACTATATTGTGATTGTGCGGAGCTATCCTTGTCTAAATTTTCAAGTAAAATTGAGACTTCAGATATATTTTTTGCTGGTCTATTAGAAGTTCCAGAAAAGATGACATCTTCCATTCCAGAACCCCTCATACTTTTTGCCGAAGTCTCACCCATGCACCATCTCAAAGCTTCAACAATATTTGACTTTCCACAACCATTTGGTCCAACTATTCCAGTCAAACCATCCTCAATTAAAAAAGTAGTTTTATCGAAGAAAGACTTAAATCCTGATATTTCTAATTTTTTGAATTTCATAATTAAAACTGTTTATCTAATTCCTTTTTAAATTTTTTAAAATCATAATCACCTTTATATTGCTTCTCATTAATATAAATAGTTGGCGTAGATTTTATCTTGTAATTTTTTTGTGCGTTAATTCTTTCATCCAAAATTTGTTCCTCGATTTTTTTGTCAACTAAACATTTATCCATCATATTATCATCAAGACCAAGTTCTTTTCCAATTATCTTTATAGAATTATTAATTATATTTATATCAGATCCCACAGCCCAATTTTTCTGTTTTTTGTAAATATTCGTCAAAAAATTGAACTGTTTTTCTTCATCTTCAAAACAATATAAAATTTTTTCAGCATTTAAAGCAGCCATATCTAATGGGAAGCCATGGTGTTTAAATTCGACAATTTTTTTATCGATATATTGCTCTTTTAGTTTTACCACTACCTCTTTATGAAAATTTGCGCAGTGAGGACAAGTTAAAGAGGAGAATACTTTCACAACAACTTTACCATTGATATTTTTTTTATTGCCTTCAGCTTTTTTATCACAACTTGCAAATACTAAAAATGAGGATAGAAAAATTAGAGTTTTAAACTGGATTATTTTTTTTAAAATTTTTATCATTATTCACCGTAGGCTTTAATAAGTTTACTTAATGATTTTTTGAGATCTTGATTTTTAATATTATTCAATTTTTTACTTAATTCAGAAGAATTTTTATAAATAAATTTTTTTATTTTTTTTGGATTTTTTTCAGTTTGGACAATTTTTAATTTTATTTGACTTATGCAATTATACCCAAAAAAACTATTTATTTTATCAATGATGTCTTGCTTTTTATATTCAATGTTTATTTCATTTCCATGCAAAACATTTAAAATGAGGACTCCATTATTCATATTTTTATTCATTTTAATTGTTTCTGGGTAACAATGTTCAGAGATATCCTTTCCAATCATCTTTGTCCAATTATCAACTATATTAGAGAAGTTATACCCACCTTTTCTTAAGATTTTTTTAAAACCATGTGGCAAAGAGCTAGATAGTGGTCTTAGACCTTGTATGAAATTGTTACTTTTATTAATATCTTTTTTTTTGTTATGCATATTAATCCTAATTTATCAAAAAAAATTCTTGCTTGGTACGATAATAATAAACGGTCTCTACCGTGGCGTGTTGGTAAAAATTCTAAAAAAAAGCAGTATTATAGACTTTTAAGTGAATTTATGTTGCAACAAACTCAGGTAAAAACGGTTATTCCTTACTTCAATAAATTTACTAAAAAATATAGAACTTTGAGATCTTTGTCGAAAAGTAGTGAAAAAGAAATTTTAAAGTTATGGGAAGGACTTGGCTATTACAGACGAGCAAAAAATCTTTTAGCTTGTTCTAAAAAGTTGGTAAAAGAGCACAATTCGAGACTTCCTCAAACGCTAGATGAAATTAAAAAACTCCCAGGAATTGGTGAATACACTGGAAACGCTCTACTAGGTTTGGTTTACAATAAGCCCACATTAGCAGTTGATGGAAATGTTAAAAGAGTATTAGCAAGAAATCTAAACAAAGAAGAAAAAAAAATAAATTTTAATAAACTTGTTAGTTTAAATAGCGAAAAACTATTTAACATTAGCAATAATGCGGATTTTGTTGAGGCATTAATGGAGTTCGGAGCTTTAATATGCAAACCAAAGAATCCAAAATGTTTAATTTGTTGTTTGAATAAATCCTGTAAGTATTTTAAATCTTCAAATAAGATTAAAACTATCAAGAAAAGAATGATAAAGAAAAAAAACTACGATATTTTTTGTTATATAAATAAAAATAAAAAGATAGCTCTAACAAAAAAAAACAGAATAAGCTTTTTGAAAAATTTTAATCTGCCAAAAGTTAAAGAAACAAATAATTTTTCAGAAAATAAAAATTGGAACCTTTTAAAGAAATATAAAAATTCCATATCTAATTTGAAATTGAATATTAATTTGTATTATAAATTCTCAAATAAATTGCCGCAAAATTATAATTGGTATTCTCTTAAAAATAACAAAGAATTTATTCCAAGTTTTACCAAAAAAATATTTAGACAGGTTTTAACTTTATTTTAATGAAAAAAAAATTAGCAATCATAGGCGCCGGCATATCAGGACTTACTCTTGCAAATTTTTTGAAAAAGTATTCTAAACATGAATTTATCTTATACGAAAAAGAAGAAAGCTTATCTCTTGATCAAGGATATGGGATTCAATTATCAGCAAACAGTATTAAAATTTTGAATCAGATTAATTTTAAAAAAATAGATAATACAAAAATTTATCATCCTAGAGGAGTCGATTTCTATGATATTAAAAATAAAAAAATATGCAATTTAGACATTAATCAATTTAATACTAATGAGTCTAAATACACCACTTTACAAAGAACAACATTATTTGAATTTTTAAAAGATGAAATCTATACCCAGCATTTAAGGTTTGGAAAAAAAATAAAGGAAGTCTCGGAAATAAAAGAGAAGATACTTATTAAATTTGAGGATAACACAAATGATCTAGTCGATTTTGTTATTGGGGCAGACGGGATTTTTTCCTCAACAAGATCTTTTTTTGAAAAGAAAAAAAATAAACCAAAATTTAGAAAAGCAGTTGCTGTAAGAGGAATTTTAAAATCTAAATTAGATTTAGATATTAATGAGAAAAATATAAATTTGATCATGGGTAAAAATTGCCATTTAACTATTTATCCAATAAATAAAAATAATGATTTAAATCTTGTCTGCATTATTAGAAGTAAAAAATATAATCCAGACAATATTAAATCTTTAATTGAACAAAAAGTTTTAAATCAAAATATAAATTTAGAAAAATTATTTCAAGGTGAATTAAAAACTTGGCCGTTATACTCTACAGCAAGTATAGTTCCATATACAAATAACAAAGTATTTTACATTGGAGACGCTTTCAGTGGATTTCTACCAACTTTGGCGCAAGGTGCGGGGCAATCTATAGAGAGTGCTTATGAATTATTTAATCTGTTAAAAGAGGAAAAGTCAAATGCGCAAAACATTTATTTCAAGGAAAGGTATAAACGAGCAAATATTGTTAAAAAAAGATCTAATCTTAATTTTTTTGTTTTCCATTTTTCAAGTTCAATTATGCAAAATCTTAGAAACTTTTTTATGAAATTTTTAGTTAAAAGAAAAAGTTTTATTAATTCTTACCTCGGAAAAGTATATAAAAATTAAAATTGTTTTTTCGTGATAAATTTTTGTCTTAGAATATCTATAACAACCGCTGTTCCATTTATATTACAATGCCAGTAAGTCCACCCATTGCAGCTTTCTTTACCTATAATTTTAGCCGCTATTTTATGTATTGATCCTTCTGCTTCTTTATATTTGATGCTTCCATCAGCCATAACTTTTGCGTTAATTTTTTTCTTATTGTCAAATAGAGTTGTTCCAGGTTTTAATATTCCAAGCTCTACTAGAGATCCAAATGGCACTCTTGGTTTTAATTTACTGTTTTCTAATGTGTCTAAGTAATCGTCTTCAATTTCTTTAGTTTTATCTATTCTTTCCTTTGCTGCTTTAAAGTATTTCTTATCTTTTTCTATACCAAAGTAGTTTCTTCCCAATTTTTTAGCGACCACAGCAGTTGTCCCCGTGCCTAAAAATGGATCAAAAATTGTATCTTCTTTATTTGTTGTAGCCAAGATTATTCTATGAAGAAGTGCCTCAGGTTTTTGAGTAGAATGAACTTTTTTACCATTTTTTTTTAATCGTTCCTTTCCATTACAAATCGGCAAAGTCCAATCAGATCTCATTTGCAAATCATCATTAAAACATTTTAGTGATTGATAATTAAATGTGTATTTAGACTTTTTACTTTTTGAAGCCCAGATTAAAGTTTCGTGTGCATTAGTAAATCTTGTTCCTCTAAAATTAGGCATTGGATTATTTTTTCTCCAAATAATATCGTTAAGTAACCAGTAATCCAAATTTTGTAAATGATAACCTAAACGAAAAATATTATGATATGATCCTATTACCCAAATGCTTCCATTATCTTTTAAAATTCTTTTACATTCTTTAAGCCAAGTTTTACAAAAACTATCATAATGTTCGAAATTCATAAATCGATCCCATTTATCATTCACACCATTTACTCTACTTAAGTCAGGTCGAGTTAGTTTATCTCCTATCTGCATGTTGTAAGGAGGATCAGCAAATATTAAATCAAAAGATTTGTCAGGAATTTTTTTTATTTCCTTAAGGGTGTCACCAAGAATAATAGAGTTAGAAAATCTTAACATTTTAAGATTCAACCTTAAATTGAATCTTGGGTCAAATCTTTTTGAGAGAAAAATGACTATTGTTGTGTTTTGGATTCTTATCTCGACAATATCTTGTGTATAGGTTTAAAGGCTTTTCTATGATGGGAAGTTATTCCAAATTTTTTTAATCCTTCCAAATGAGCTTTAGTTCCGTAACCAAAATTTTTTTCCCATGAATAATTATTAAATTTTTTAGATAATTTTATCATAAGAAGATCACGGTATGATTTAGCTATTATTGAAGCCGCACTAATACATTTTATTTTTTCATCACCGTTAACAATAGTTCTGTAATTTTTAATTCCTTCGGGCGCAAAAGTTCCATCGATCAAAATAGTATCAGGTTTTTTGTATAAATTTTTAATAGCTCTTTTCATCGAAAGTAAAGACGCTTGTAAAATATTTAGCCTAAATATTTCTTCTACAGAGGCAATACCAACACTGAAATAGGAATTTCTTTTTATATGCTCTGCAATTTTAAACCTATTTCTGAAGGTAATTTTTTTAGAGTCTTTTAAGTTTTTTAAATTTATTCCGTTTTTTAATATCACAGCTGCTGAAACTACCGGACCAGCGAGACAGCCTCGTCCAACCTCATCTACTCCTGCAATCAATTTATTATTTTTCAATTTTAATTTTTAAATCTTTAATTTTTTGTCTTATCATTTTTAAATCAACCCAAGCCATTTTTTTTTGTTCTGGTTGTCTCATGAGAAATGCAGGATGGAAAGATGCAATGACAAAAGTTGTGCAATTGCCAATTTTTTTTTCATTCCACTTTCCTCTAGCCTTTGAAATAACTTGTTCGTTGCCTATAATTGTATTTAAAGCAGTAGAACCTAGGAGTATTAGTATTTTAGGACCAATTATTTCAATGTGTTTTATTAAATAGGGAAAATATCTAGACACTTCCTCTTCTGTGGGCTTTCTGTTTTCTGGAGGTCTATAATTTACTACATTAGTAATGTAGACATTTTTCCTATCTAATTTTATAGACGCCAACATTTTGTCCAATAATTTTCCTGCTCTTCCAACAAAAGGCAACCCTTCTTTATCTTCATTTGCACCCGGTCCTTCACCAACTATCATTATTTTTGACTCAGCATTTCCGTCAGAAAAAACTAAATTTGTCGCACTTTTTTTCAAACTGCAATTTTTTATATTTCTTAAAGAATTTCTTAATTTGATAAGTAACTCGGCTTTATTTTTATCAAGATTTTTAATCTTATTCTCATACCTATTAATGGAGCTATTCTCATATATCAGATCATGATTTATTAAATTATAGTATTTGATTAGTTTTTTAAATTTGGTATTAACTTTTTTAGTCATTTAAATTTTATGAAAAATATTGTTAAATTTATATTAATTATTTTTTTATTTTTCTGCGAGTCTAATTTAGTTCATTCTAGAAATTTAGACAAATATTATAAATCAGATAAAATCTCTAACTATTTTTCAGGTTTATTGTCATTGTATGACAACGAATACGCGAGTTCATACAAATTTTTAAAAGAATTAGAGGGATTAGAAGACAAGCATTCCTCATATCCGACTCTTTATCAATTTTCATTAATTAACTCTGGAAAAATTTATGAAGCCTATAAATATTCAAAAAAGCTTGAAAATAAAAAATTAGAAAGTTATGAGGGAAATTTAATAATTGGAATTTATCATCTAAAAAATAATAGATTTAATGAGGCATATAAATATTTTAAAAAACTAGATAATAACAAAAATAGTCAAGATACTATTCAAAATCTCGTTTCTACTTCTCTTAAAAATTGGATGCAATTTGCCAATATTACCGAGGAGGAGTCTTATGCGTTAATAAAAAAATTTCCGAAAAGGTTCAACAATATAAAAAAAATTCAAACCACATTAGCTAAGTGCTATTTTAACTCTCTCGAAACAAACTCAAGTTTTATGAATCTTATTTCTGATCAAAATACCGATTTTTCCAGATACAGTTTTTTTTATGCAAATTTCCTAAAGAAAAATAGCCAGACAAATAAAGCATTAGAAATTGTTGATTTATCTTTAAAAACAGTTCCAAGAAATTTAATTCTACTTCAACTAAAAGAAGACATTAAAAATAATTCAAATTTTTTTTTTAATGAGTTTGATTGCAGGAATTTAACGAATGTTGCTGCTGAAATCCTATACATTTTAGCTAATGCTTTATCTTCACAATCTTCTTATACACTCTCAAATTTTTATTTAAACCTATCTAAATATTTAAATCAAAATTTTAAATCTTTTGACTCTCTCTACGCCGAGAACTTTTATATGATGAATAAATTAAACTTATCAAAAAATATTTATAAATCGTTTATTGATAAAGGGTCTATTTATAGTTGGCATGCCTCAAAAGAAATAGCAAAAATTTTAATTGAGCAAAATAAAACTACAGAATCATTAAACTTTCTAAAAAAAAATTTTAATAACTTTCAATCTCCAAATATAAATCAAATCTTTGATTATGCGAGATTTTTAAAAAATAATGAAAAATTTGATGAGGCTATTAAATATTATACTAAAGTTTTAAACTTGATAGACAAAAAACATTATTTATACCCTAAAGCAACAGAAGGCAGGGGAGTTTCATATGAGAGAATAGGCAAATGGGAGAAAGCTGAGAAAGATTTATTAAATTCGCTAAGTGTGTCTCCAGAACAAGCTTATGTAATTAATTATTTAGCATATTCTTGGATAGAAAAAGGAGTAAATATTGAAAAGTCTTTAGAAATGTTAAAAAAAGCGAACGATTTAAAAAAGAATGATGGTTACATAGTTGACTCCCTAGGATGGGCTTTATTCAAATTAGAAAGATATAAAGAAGCAGAAAAATATTTACGTCTCGCAGTAACTCTTATGCCATCTGATCCTATAGTTAACGATCATTACGGAGATGTTTTGTGGATGAATAATGAGAAGATAAAAGCCAGATACTACTGGCATTACGTTTTAAATTTAGAGAAGACTGAAGAAAAACTAAAAAAAATAGCAAAGAATAAAACTGTATTTGGTTTATAATTAATTCTCTATTAAAGCGTTTAAATGCATTTCAGAACTTTCTTTTAATGCATTTAAATTATAGCCACCTTCTAAAATAGAAACTACTTTATAATTACTGCTTTTATTTGAAACCTCCAGAGTTCTTTTTGTGATATCGTAAAAGTCTTTAGATTTTAGTTTAAATTGTGCAAGAGGGTCATCTTCATGAGCATCAAAACCAGCTGAAAATAAAATAAACTCTGGTTTATATTCTTTTATTTTCTTTAGAACATGTTCGTAAGCGTTAAAATATTCTTCAGAATTTGTTCCGGCTGGCAAAGGTATATTGAGAATATTGTTATATTTGCCCTTCTCATTGTTTGAACCAGTTCCTGGATAGAAGGGGTACTGATGTGTTGATATATATAAAACTTTCTTATTTTCATAAAAAATATTTTGAGTTCCGTTGCCGTGGTGAACATCAAAATCAATGATTGCAACTTTATTTAATTTATATTTTTCAAGAAGATAATGTGCACCAACTGCAACATTATTATAAACACAAAAGCCCATTGCTTTATTTTTTTCTGCATGGTGGCCAGGCGGTCTTACTGGACAAAAAACATTTTTAAATTCTTTCTTAAAAACGCTATCAATGGCGGTGATGATTGATCCAGCTGCATCTGAGGCTGCTCGCTTGCTCCCAGGGGAAACAATAGTGTCACCATCTAAAAAAAACAAACCTTTTTTAGGAAAGGACTTTTCTACTTGATTTATATAATTCGGGTCATGAGCTATTTTTAAATATTTAGTGTCAAAATTAACAGGCTTTTTCCAAGCCAATTTTTTATTTTTTTTAAGATTACTAATTATGATAGAAACTCTGTCTGCCCTTTCAGGATGTCCTTGGCCAGTTTCATGATCTAGATAAGAGTCTGTGGTAATAATTCCAGTTTTCACTTAAAATAACTTACCAAAATATTCTCATATATTTTAGTTAATTTTTTCAAGTCTGTTACTGATACACTTTCATCTATTTTATGCATAGATTTTCCAACAAGGCCAAATTCTAAACAAGGTGCAATATTTCTTATAAATCTCGCATCGGAGGTTCCCCCAGAAGTAGATAATTTAGGTTTTATACCAGTAATTTTTTTTATAATATTTTGTATCATATAAGTAGTTTTGTTAGGTTTAGTTAGAAAAGCTTCACCTGACACCTCATATTCTATCTTAAACCTACACTTGTTACTTTTAGTTATAGATTTAAAAACTTTGTTAAGTTTTCTCTTTAAAGAACTAGCTGAATGCATGTCATTAAATCTTATATTAAATACAGCATTCGCTATGCCAGGAATTACATTATCTGCGTGGTTATCTATATTAATTTTCGTTATTTCTAGATTTGAGGGTTGAAAATTTTTAGTTCCTTTATCTAATTTTAAATCTTTAATTCTTTTTAGGATTTTAATTATTATATTTGAAGGATTCTTAGCAGCATGTGGATAAGCCACGTGGCCTTGAACGCCAAATACGGTAAGTCTTCCGGTCATACTTCCTCTTCTTCCAATTTTTATCATTTCTCCAAGTTTATTTGGATTTGTAGGTTCGCCTACTAAACAAAAATTAATTTTTTCTTTTTTTCTTTTCAAATATTTTATAACTCTTTTAGTTCCATTAATTGCTATTCCTTCCTCATCACCAGTAATCAATAAGCTTATAGCACCTTTAAATTTTTTATTTTTAGATTTAAACTTACTGACAGCAGCTACAAAACAAGCAATAGAAGCTTTCATATCACTAGCTCCACGTCCAATTAATTTGCTATTTATTACTTTTGGTTTAAACGGATTTATTCTCCAGCTACTTATTTTTCCAGGCGGAACAACATCTGTGTGCCCAGCGTAACAAAAATTTGGTGAAGACTTCCCAAGTTTAGCGTATAAATTTTTGATATTTTTAAATTTTATAATTTTACAATTAAACCCAAGTGATCGTAAATTTTTTGCTAAAAGATTTATTGCTCCAGCATCTTTTGGTGTAATGCTTGGTTTACGAATCAATTCTTTAGCTAATTTTAATTCACTTAATGCCATCAGATAATTAGTCTCTTAATAAATCGTTTATTGAAGTTTTACTTCTTGTTTTTTCATCTACTTTTTTAACAATAACAACACAATACAGTGATGGTCCTTCAGGATTTTTTTTACTTGGCATAGAGCCTGGAACAACAACTGAATATGCTGGAACTTTTCCATAATGGATTTCACCTGTAGCTCTGTCTACAATTCTTGTTGAGCCTCCAATGTAAACTCCCATTGATAATACTGATCCTCTTTCTACGATAACTCCTTCAGCAATTTCTGATCTTGCTCCAACAAAACAATTATCTTCTACTATAGTTGGATTGGCTTGCATGGGTTCTAAAACACCTCCGATACCAGCCCCACCAGAGATATGACAATTTTTTCCTACTTGAGCGCAAGAACCAACGGATGCCCAAGTATCAATCATTGTTCCTTCGTCTACATAAGCTCCTACGTTTATAAAAGAAGGCATTAAAACAACATTCCTTGCAATAAAAGAACCTTTTCTGATTACACCATTTGGAACATATCTAAATCCTGCTTCTCTAATTTTTTTTTCATCCCAGCCTTGAGTTTTTCCTTCTATTTTATCATACCAAGTTGAATAGGGACCTTTAGAGGCTTTCATTTTATTTACCTTAAAACTTAAAAGTATTGCTTTTTTAATCCATTGATTAACTTCCCATTTGCCTCCTTTTTTTTCAGCTACTCTTATTTTACCAGTATCTAATAAATCTATCGTTTCACGCACTAAATCATTTAAATTTTTATCTGAACTATCTATATTATCTTTGTTAGCAAAAGCTTCATTTATAGATTTTTCAATATTATTTAAGTTCATTTATCTCCTTTAAAAAACTTGTTAAATTTTCTGTTCTATAATTAATAAATTTTTCGTTAGAAAATTCTGCTGCCCAAGGCTCGTCGTTTTTTATCCAAACTGTCTTCATTCCAAGTTCATGAGCAGGCTTTAGATTTCTAGCGATATCCTCTACTAATATACAATATTGTGGCTCAATTTTGTATTTTTGTATTAACATTTTATAAGCTTCCAATGAAGGTTTAGGAATAAAATTAGACTCTACAATATCAAAAACTCCATCAAAAAGCTTATCTATTCCAATCTTTTTGGTTACATTTTTTGCATGAGCTTTAGAGCCATTAGTAAAAATAATTTTTTTTCCTTTTATCCTTGAAATTTCAATTTCTAGTTCTTTATCTTGTTTCAAAAAGTCCAAATTTACATCATGAACGAATTCCAAAAATTCATTAGCATCTATATTATGATGTTTCATCATTCCAGATAGAGTAGTGCTGTATTTATGGAAATATTCTTTCTGAATTTTTTTTGCTTCCTCTACAGGTATATTTAATTTTTTAGATATATAAGAGGACATTTTTTTATCTACTTGGTCAAACACTTTGGTTTGCCCAGAATAAAGAGTATTATCCAAATCAAATAACCAGTATTTAATTTTTGTCAATTCTTTCATTTTCTTATCAAAGTTCCCGCACCTTTATCAGAAAATATTTCCTCAAGTATTGAATGAGGCTTCCTACCATCAAGTATAACTACACCTCTAACCCCATTTTCAACTGCATCGATGCAATTTTCTATTTTTGGTATCATGCCACCTTGTACAATTTTAAATTTTACTAAATTTTCTAAATCAAAAGGTTTAATTTCTGATATTAAATTTTTTTTATCATCATATACACCTTCAACATTTGTCATTAATAAAAGTCTTCTTGACCTAAGTTTTTTGGCTATAGCGCTCGCTGCAGTATCCCCGTTAATATTAAAAGTCTGATTATTCATATCCAAACCTAAAGGTGCCACCACTGGTATTTGATTTTGATTTATTGCCTCATTAATTATATCAATATTAATTTTATCTGGTATACCGACAAAACCAAGTTCTTCCCTATCTGGGGTAACATTTATTATATTATTACTATCTGTATTTATAGGAATTGCTTTTGAACCTTTTTTAATTAAAGAATTTACAATATCTTTATTGAAATCAATTAATACTTTTTCAACTATCCCAATTACTTTTCTGTCAGTAACTCTTAATCCCTTAACAAATTTTGATTCTATATTTTCTTTTTTTAATTCTCTCTCTATTCTTGGGCCTCCTCCATGAACAACTACAATAGAAAGTCCTAGTTTATTTAGTACACCTATATCTTCTATAAAATTATTAAAAATGTTTCTATCTATTAGTACATTGCCACCATATTTAATGACTATTATTTCTTTTTTATATTTTGAGATGTACTTCTTTATATTTGCTATTTTTGGCATTTTCTTCGGCCAAAACTTTTCAATATTTTTAAGATAGTTTTCGTTGGACATTTAAACAGTTTTAACTTTTGTCTTCCTCATTATTACATATTGCTGAGCGATAGTTAAAACGTTATTTATTGTCCAATAAACAACAAGTCCAGATGGGAAAGGCGCTAAAATAATTGTTAAAAAAAGAGGAAAGAACATAAATATTTTTGCTTGAATAGGATCAGTTGGTGCTGGATTTAGCTTTTGTTGTAGAAACATTGTTAGTCCCATTAGTATTGGCCAGATTCCTATAATTAAGAAACTTGGAGGGTCCCAAGGTATCAATCCAAACAGGTTAAATATAGAAGTTGGATCTTGAGCAGATAAATCTTTTATCCAACCAAAAAAAGGTTGGTGTCTCATTTCTAAGGAAATAAACAACATTTTGTAAATAGCAAAGAAAAAAGGTATCTGTATTAAAATCGGCAAACATCCTGAAGCTGGATTTACCTTTTCTTTTTTATATAAAGCCATTATCTCTTGTTGTAATTTTACCTTGTCATCCTTGTGTATATCCTTAAGTCTTGTCATTTCAGGCTGTAAAGCTTTCATTTTTGCCATAGATCTAAAAGAGTAGTTTGCAAGAGGGAAAAATATTAATCTAATTCCTGCTGTGATTAGTATAATCGCTATTCCAAAATTGCCTGTAATTTTAAATAAATAATCTATAATGAAAAAAAGAGGCTTAGTAAAAAAATAAAACCACCCCCAGTCAATTACTAAATCAAATTTTTCTATGCTTTGTGTTTTTGCATAGGAATCAATAGTCTCTACTTCTTTTGCAGCAACAAATAATCTAATTTGATTTTTTTCACTAGAGGATGGCTTTATAACTACAGGATTATTAAGAATATAATTAGCTTTAAATCCATTTTTGTACAAAAAGGTAGATTTAAAATTTTCATTTTTTGGCGGAACAATAGCTGTCATCCAATATTTGTCAGTAATTCCCAACCAACCATTGTCAGCTTCTCTTACCTGACTTTTATCTTCAATATCATCATAACCATCTTCTTTTAATTCTTTATCAAAAACTCCTATAAAACCTTCATGTAAAATAAAAAAATCAGTTAAACCCTCAGGTTTTTTATTTCTAGTAATTTGAGCATAAGGATATAACTCAATTGGTTTGCCCGTGTTATTTGCAACTTCTTGATTTATTTTGAATAAATATTTTTCATCAAGTTCTATCTGTTTTCTGAAAATTAGACCTTCATTATTATTCCACTCTAAAATTAAAGGCTTGTTAACTCCCAATGTTTTATTGCCAACCACTGACCACAGAGAATTAATTGTAGGAACTTTTATTTTATTTCCAACACTTGTCCATCCAGTTTCAACATAATAACTATCTTTGGAATCTTTTGGATTCAAAAAGACAACGTTATCTTCTTTTCCTATTTCTTTCTTATGTGTTTTAAACGAAAGATCGTCAAAGATTCCACCTTTTAAAGATATAGATCCTTTTACTTTTTCATTCTCTAGATTTATTCTTTCGTTTTTATTTATAGAATCTTCCCTTGATACAAATATCTCTGGCGATTTTTGATTTATATTAGGTGTAATTTCATTATTTTCTGTCTTACTATTTAATTTTTTTTGTTCTTCAAGTCCCGCTTCTGTTTTGACAGGTTTAGGAGTTTCGAAAAATGCACTCCAAAAAAGAAGCACTGCCAAAGACAAAGCTATTGCAACAAATACATTTCTACTATCCATTTGTATTTTTCCTATTGTCCTTTTTTGTTACAAAATCAATACCTGACCCCCCACCTAAAAGCTTAATTGGATGACAAGAAAAAATTCTTCTTATACCTATCCAACAACCTTTAAATAAACCGTGAGTCTTTAGCGCATCTACAAAATATTCGGAGCAAGTTGGTAAATATCTGCATCTATTTCCCAAAATTGGAGAAAAAAAATATTTGTAAAATTTTATTAGGCTAATAATGAAAAAAATTGCAACTTTTGACATTGTTTATTTAATTTTTTTAAATGTTTTGTTCATTTCCAGTAAAAGAGCATCTTGTTTTACACTATATGCTTTTGCTTTACCAAAAACTATATATGTGTAATCAGAGTTAATTGCACCTTTTATTTTTGATAGTTTTATTACTATAGCTTTCAATTTACGTTTAATTCTGTTTCTTTTTACAGCGTTACCTATTTTTTTTTTCATTACAAAGCTGATGTTAAGAATTTTTTTACTATTTTTTTTTATGAAATTTTTAGTTGCATAAATAGAAAAAAAATCTGAATGGAATTTTTTATCCTTTAAAACTATTTTAAAATGGCTATTTTTTTTTAGACTTTCAACCTTGAACATGAAAACTATGTTGAAACTTTTCTACGACCTTTAGCTCGTCTTCTCGCTATAAGCTTACGACCACCCTTTGTTGACATTCTCGACCTAAATCCATGTCTTCTTTTTCTTACTAATTTACTTGGTTGATAAGTTCTTTTCATAAATGATTAAAGTTATATATTTAATTAAACTACTCATGTACAGTTAAAATTTGATAATGAATATTAATTTAAAACTAATTTTAGGCTTAATTTACATACTTTGTCTCGGGGTTTTGCTTGTTTTTCTTTTTAGCAATTTAGATTTTAAAGATCTTAGCGATTATACTTATATTAAGACCAATAGTGAAAAATTACTTAACTTTAAAAATAATAATTTAATTTTATTCATATTTATTTTCTTTATTTTTTCAATTTTATGGATTTTTCTTCTTGGTTTTGCAGGCCCTATAGCTATTTTGTCTGGTTTTATATTTGGTAAGTGGCTTGGCACTATGATTGCAATAACTTCTTTTGCAGTCGGAAGTACTTTGCTTTACATTTTTGCAAATTATTATTTTCGCAGTCTTATTATTAATTATTTAGAAAAAAAAATTGAAAAATATAAAAGTTTGTTTAATAAAAATGAATTAGTTTACTTTATGATTTTCAGATTTGCTGGAGGGGGAGGCATACCTTTTGGTATTCAAAATGTTTTGCCCGTTGTTTTTGACATGAAAGTGAAAAATTATTTTTATTCAACTCTTTTTGGTTTATTCCCGAGTGTTTTTGTAATTAATTCTCTAGGCTCTGGATTAGAAAAATTAATAGAAGAAAACGATAATTTGAGCTACACAAGCATTATTTTAAATTCTGAAATTTATTGGCCTATAATTGGTTTTTCAGTGCTTTTGATAATATCTTTTCTAATAAGAAAAAAAATTTTCAAAAAATAATTAAAATTATATTTATCCAGAGGGAACTCTCTTTCAGGATGTAATAATAGCCAAAACAAGTTCTACAACTTTTATTTTTTGAAAAATTGAAGGGCTAATGGCTAAGAGCTTCACGTAACAAGAGAATTTACTTACTTATTTACAAGAGACTTGCAAAATTTCAATCAACAAAGTAAAACTATATATTAGATGCAGGAGCAAAAATGGGTATCCACTACGATTACAAATCGACAAGAGGCGAAAAGGCCATGAAAAAAGAGGCTAAGAGAAAAGCTCGAATTGAAGAAAGAAGAGCTAGAAAAATGAGTCAAACTAAAAATGAAGAGCCGAAAAATAAAATGCATGATATTGACAAACCCATTACTCTTGAAGACTTGACTAATCCAAATAAAGAATAGAATTATAATGAGATCTTTTACTAAAAAAGACTCTCGCTTATTAAAGCGTGGAATAGCTTTAAGAATTAATTTAAGAAAAAGAAAAAAATTAAAGGAAAAAATTAAAAAAACTAAATCATGACCGTTCTTTCAGATAAATGGATAAAAAAAATGGTCAAAACTCATGAAATTATAAAACCTTTTATATCTAAGCAGACTAGAAAAGGAAAAATTTCTTTTGGATTATCTTCTTATGGGTATGATGCCAGAGTATCTAATGAGTTTAAGATCTTTACAAATGTGAATTCTGGAGTTGTTGACCCCAAAAAATTTAAAAAAGAAAGTTTTGTTACTAAGATTGGTAAAGAGTGTATTATTCCACCTAATTCATTTGCGTTGGCAAGAACTATAGAATATTTTAAGATTCCAGAAAATGTTTTAGTGATATGTTTGGGCAAATCAACTTATGCTAGGTGCGGTATAATAGTGAATGTCACACCTCTTGAGCCAGGATGGGAAGGATATGTTACCTTAGAGTTTTCAAACACCACTCCACTTCCAGCTAAAATTTATGCCAATGAAGGTGTAGCACAATTTGTTTTTATCAAGGGTAACCAAACGCCTGAGGTAACCTATTCAAAAAGAAAAGGTAAATACATGAAGCAAAAAGGTGTAACACTTCCCAAAGTTTAAATTGATTCTAAATGCAGAAATTGCTTATAAAAGGAAAAAAGATTTTATCAGGCACTATTTCAATATCAGGCTCAAAAAATGCCACACTTCCTATTTTGGCGGCCTCAATTTTAAACGATAAAAAAACTATTCTAAAAAATATTCCATTAGTAAAAGATGTTTTTACTATGATAGACCTACTAAGTTTTATTGGCTTAAAGACTAAGGTAGTTAAAAGTGAAAATATTGTAGAAATTAGTAAAAAAAATAAAAAAATTAATACAGTTGCTCCTTACCGAATTGTAAAAACAATGAGAGCTGGTGTTTTGGTATTAGGACCACTGATCGCAAAATATAAAAAAGCAAAAGTTTCATTACCAGGAGGGTGTGCAATAGGAACCAGACCAGTTGATTTGCATCTTTTTGCTCTTAAGAAATTAGGAGCGAAAATTTTAATAAAAGAGGGATACATATATGCTAATGCAAGAGATGGACTGGTAGGCTGTAAAATTAAGTTTCCTTCTATTTCTGTTGGCGCAACAGAAAACGCAATTATAGCCGCATCTCAAGCTAAAGGAAAAACAATATTATGTAATTGCGCTTTAGAACCAGAGATAGAAAATCTAATAGCATTTTTAAATAAAATGGGATGTAAAATTTCTATTAAAAAAGGAAGAAAGATTATTATTAATGGAACTTTAAAAGCCACTCAAGTCTCACAGAAGATTATGTTTGATAGAATTGAGCTTGGAACTTATTTAATTGCAGCAGCACTAATGGGTAAAAAAATCAGTTTTCCCAATGTCATTCCAAAAATAATTAATACTGAAATTAAAGTTTTAAAAAGTATGGGCGTAAAAATTAAATTACAAAATAAAAAAATTACTATTTATAAATCTTTGAATATTAAATCAACAAAAATTAAAACAAAGCCTTATCCTGGTTTTCCAACTGATCTTCAGGCTCAGATAATGGTTCTTATGTCAAAAGCTAAAGGTTTTTCATCAATAGAAGAGAATATTTTTGAGAACAGATTTATGCATGTGCCTGAACTTAAAAGAATGGGTGCAAAAATATCTACAAAAAATAACATAGCTAAAATCCTTGGGCCTACCAAGTTGTCTGGTGCTGAAGTTATGGCAACAGATCTAAGAGCCTCGGTTTGCCTAGTGCTAGCGGGTCTTATAGCTGACAATAGAACAGTAATTAACAGAATTTATCATTTGGATAGAGGCTATGAAAATTTAGAAAAAAAATTAAAAAACTGTGGCGCAAAAATAACTAGAATTTAAAATGGATCTAAAAAATTTAAAACTAGTAGCACATTCTGATGAAGATCTAAGAGTAATATCTGCTCATTTACAAGATGCAATTGTTCATACGTCAGATATAGCAAACTTGAAAAAAAATAGAATTTTTCTGATGCAACTTAATAGATTTATGTGGGAAGATGTTGAAAAAGGCGTTTTTAGAAAAAATAAAAGAATAAGAACTATTTTAAAATTTGAAAATGTTATTAATGTTTTATCAAAAGGCATCAATCAAAGAAACAAATCAAGATTTTTGGATTTCCTAGCAATGGAAAGCAATCTTTTATCTAATAAAACTTTTGAAATTAAGGTAATATTTTCTGGAGATTCAATTATTAAGGTAAATTCCGAGGTTATAGATATTACTCTTGATGACCAGGGCGCTCCCTGGGAAAGCAAAACTAAACCAAAACATAAGTTTTTGTAATGTTGCATTTTACTTAATACAAGATTAAAACTACGGGGGAAAAAAAATTGGCTAAACAAGAAACATTAGAATTTAAAGGTAAAGTAACAGAGTTACTTCCTAACGCTATGTTTAGGGTTAAGTTAGAAAATAACCATGAAATTCTGGCTCATACTGCCGGAAAATTAAGAAAGAACAGAATAAGAGTTCTTGCTGGCGATCAAGTTATGGTAGAAATGACGCCTTATGATTTGACTAAAGGCAGGATAACTTTTAGATTTTAATTTACCTCGGCCTTGTAGCTCAGTAGTAGAGCAGTACCCTGAAAAGGTATGTGTCGTTTGTGCGATTCAAACCAAGGCCACCACCAAATAAAAATTATTTAACGTTAAGAAATATACAACCAAAACCTGTGACCTTTCATACATTAGATTATTTTGATGATTTTTACTAAAATAACTAATGTTTAAAAAAATATTAATCATACTGGTCGCTTTATTTATATTTGCGCAATACGTGAATCCTTCTTTCGGAGCAGGGAATGATAGTGGTAGCAGTGAAAACTATATGGATTTTTATAAGGATGCAGAAAAATTGATAAAAAGAGCTAAAAAGTTAGAAGAAAAAGATAAAAAAGAAAGAGCAAATAAATTATATTCTAAAGCTCTAGAAAAAATTCAAGCTGCTTATAAAACAGATAGAAATAATCCAGATATTTTAAACTACCTAGGTTTTACTTTGCGAAAAACAGGTAAACTCGAAGATGCAGAAAAATACTATTTAGCTGGTCTTAAAATTAATCCTAAACATAATGGAATTAATGAGTATTTAGGAGAGCTTTATGTAAATACAGGACGTTTAGATTTAGCCAGAGAACGGTTAGCAGTCTTGAAGAATTGCAATTGTGAAGAATATAGTGAACTTAAAGAAGTAATTGAAAAAAAATAAATGCATATAGTAGAAGTTTTAGGAAGAATTTTTATATCAATGCTTTTTATTGTTGAAGCAGTAAAAAAATTTTTTGATCCAGATATGAGCATGATGTACATGTCAGATCATGGGGTCCCAGAAATTTTATTTTATCCATCTATAGCATTTGAATTAATAATTCCTTTGTTACTTATCGCAGGGTACAAGACTAAAATTGCAGCTTCATTATTAACTTTGTTTGTATTTACTGTAACTGTTATTTTCCATGGCCACCACTTTTTTGAAGATGGATCTCAACTCACAATCATTTTAAAAAATATTTCAATTATGGGTGGTCTATTAATAATCATTGCAAACAAGCCTCAAATTTGCAGTTTTGATTATTATTTAGAAAATAAGAAATCAATATGACGAAAAGTGGGGTCTTTTGGTTAAGAGAAGACTTTAGAATCAAAAGAAACGATGCCTTAACTTACGCTACTTTAAATCATGAAAATGTGTCTGTGGTTTATATTTTTAAAAAAAAGGAATTTGAAAAAAAAAGAGAGGCAAAACAATGGTGGATATACAAATCTCTTTTAAATTTTGAAAAGGATCTCGATAATTTAAATATAAATTTAGAAGTAATTCTGTCCGATTCCTATGAGAGTGCTTTCGACAAAATCTTACAATACAAAAATTTTTCTATCTATTGGAATAAAGTTTATGAACCAGATTTCTTAAAATTGGATGAAAAAATAGCACTACATTTAAATAAAAAAAATGTTCCCTATAAGATTTTTAAAGGAAACATTTTAAATGAATTTAATGAAGTTAAAAAAAATGACAATACTCCATTTAAAGTATTCTCTCCATTTTGGAAAAATGCAGAAAAAATTTATTTAGACAAAGGATTTTCCAAAGATAAATTACCAAAGAAAAGAAATTCTAAAAGTAAATTTTTAAAGGAATATTCAAAAAAAGAAGATGTACTCAAAGCTGCTCGTTGGCAGGATAAATTTTCAGAATATTGGGATCCCTCAGAAAAAGAGGCCTCCAAGGTCTTAAAAAAGTTCTTGAGTGAGAACATAATTAATTATGGAGATCAAAGAGATATTCCTAGCGTCAAAGGCACCTCAAAACTTTCACCTTATCTAGCCTCTGGACAAATTCATGTGGAAACAATTTGGGAAGAGTGTGAAAAATTAAAAGTTAAAAAAAGAGGTTATAGAAAATTTATTAATGAATTAGGATGGAGAGAGTTTAGTTATAGTTTGATAAATTATTTTCCAGAAATGTTAAAAGAAAATTTAAGAAAAGAGTTTGATAATTTCCCTTGGAAAGAAAATAAAAAATTTCTTAGCGCTTGGAAAAAAGGCTTAACAGGCTACCCTATAGTAGATGCTGGAATGCGAGAGTTATATGAATCAGGATGGATGCATAATAGAGTTAGAATGATAACAGCTTCTTTTTTAGTAAAACATTTAAGAATACATTGGAAAGAGGGAGAAAAACATTTTCAAAATTGCTTAGTAGATTTTAACTCAGCTAATAATACAGCAGGATGGCAGTGGGTTTCAGGTTGTGGTGCAGACGCTGCTCCATATTTTCGAATATTTAATCCTATCCTTCAAGGAGAAAAATTCGACAAAAAAGGAAGTTATGTAAAAAAGTGGGTCAAAGAATTAAAGGAAATTCCTGAAGAGTTTATTCATAAGCCTTGGGAGATGAAAGATAAAGTTCAAAACTTCGAATTGGGAAAAAATTATCCTTTTCCTATTGTTGATCATCAGGCGGCTAGAGAGTCGGCTTTGAAAGCCTTTCAGCAAATTAAGAAAAATTAAATAGATCCGCAACAATGTTTATATTTTTTTCCTGATCCACAGGGGCATTTCTCATTTCTTTGAATTTTTCGTTTTTTTAAATCATTTTGAATATTTTTTTTATCAGATTTTTGCTTTTCGTTATTTGAAGAAACTACTACATTTAGATTAAGTAAGAATTTAATTACATCAGTTTTTATCCTATCCAGTAAAATTTCAAAAAGCGTAAAAGCTTCTTTTTTAAATTCTGATAGAGGATCTTTTTGACCATAGCTTCTTAATCCAATAACTTGTCTAAGTTGTTCCAGGTACTGCAAATGAGATCTCCAAGAAAAATCAATTATTTGTAAGAATATTTTTTTTTCAATGTCATTGTTTTGATCTACTCCTATAAGTTTAACCCTTTCTGTTTTTTTTGTTTCATATGTGCTTTTGATTTTTTTTGAAAATTCCTCTTTATTTAAGGAGGCTAAATTGATTAATTGATCATCATTTATAGCATTACCAGTAACACCTTTAATTGCCGCCAAATAAGTTTTTTTATCGTTGCTTTTTTTATAATCTTCTTTTATTTGCTCAAGGTTATTTGTCGACTCTTCTAAAAAAGAATTCAGCATTGTAGAGATATCTTTGTCTTTTAAAACATTAAGCCTTTGACTAAAAATCACTTGTCTTTGATCATTCATAACATCATCAAATTTTATTAAATTTTTTCTAATATCAAAGTTTCTTCCCTCCACTTTTTCTTGAGCTCTTTCAATTGCTTTATTTATCCAAGGATGATCAATAGACTCATTTTCTTTTAATCCGATTTTTTTTAGCATTCCGTCGATTGACTCAGCGCCAAATATTCGCATTAGCTCGTCTTTTAAACTTATATAAAATATTGAAGTCCCAGGATCACCTTGTCTTCCAGATCTTCCTCTCAGCTGATTATCAATTCTCCTACTCTCATGTCTTTCAGTGCCTATTATAAACAAACCTCCAAATGACTTTACTTTTTCTTTGTCAGCTGTTTTTTCAGAACCAGACTCTGCATTCTTATCTAAGATATTCCTATTTCCTCCTAGCTGAATATCTGTTCCTCGTCCGGCCATATTAGTAGCAATTGTGATTGCTCCGATTTTACCAGCTTCTGCTACAATTTTTGCTTCTTTATCATGTTGTTTGGCATTTAAAACATTATGTTTTATTTTTTTTTCATATAAAAGTTTTGATATTTTTTCTGATTTTTCGATGCTAGTAGTTCCAACTAACACTGGTTGACCCTTACTACTACATTCAATAATTTTGTTAGTAATAGCAGAGTATTTTTCTTTTTCTGTTCTAAAAATTTGATCATTCAAATCTTTTCTAATCATTGGTTTGTTTGTAGGTACTGAGACAACGTTTAATTTATAGATATCAAAAAACTCCTCAGATTCTGTTAAAGCAGTTCCAGTCATTCCAGATAATTTTCTATAGAGTCTAAAATAATTTTGGTATGTAATGGAGGCAAGAGTTTGATTCTCTTCCTGAATTTCTACATTTTCTTTTGCCTCTATCGCTTGGTGTAAACCGTCAGAAAATCTTCTACCATCCAGAATTCTTCCGGTAAATTCGTCAATAATCTGAACTTTACCCTCTTTAATAATATAATCTGTATCTTTTTTAAAAAGTAAATTTGCTTTTAAAGCTTGATTAATATGATGAACCAAATCTAAGTTTTGAGGATCATAAAAATTATTATTTTTTAATATCCCTGCTTGCACTGATAATTTTTCAATTTTGTCTATACCACTATCCGTTAATATTGCGTTTTTATTCTTTTCATCTATTTCAAAATCTGTTTTTTGTAATTTTTTTATAAAATTATTAGAAGAAATATATTGATTACTTTTGTCCTCAACTCTTCCAGATATAATTAAAGGAGTTCTAGACTCATCAATTAGTATACTGTCTACCTCATCAACAATACAATAATTATAATCTCTTTGTACCATTTCAGAAATTTCATATTTCATATTATCTCTTAAATAGTCAAAACCTAGTTCATTGTTTGTTGCATAAGTAATATCGTAAGCATAATTTATTTTTCTCTCACTATCTTCCAAAGCATTAACTATACATCCTGTTTTTAATCCCAAAAAAGAATATATTTTTCCCATCCATTCCGAGTCTCTTTTTGCCAAATAATCATTCACAGTAACTATGTGAACTCCTTTTCCAGTTAATGAATTAAGATAGGCAGGTAAAGTAGAAACGAGCGTTTTTCCTTCACCCGTTTTCATCTCTGCTATTTTTCCATTATGTAAAATTATTCCACCAGCTAATTGAACGTCATAATGTCTTTCTCCCAAAACCCTCTTTGCAGCCTCTCTTACTAAAGCAAAACTTTCGGGAATTATGGAATTAAGATCCCTACCTTCTTGAATACTTTTTTTTAATAAATAAGTCTTTTCTTTAAATTCATTGTCTTTTAGGGATTTAATATGAGACTCTTGATTATTGATCTGAACGATTAGGGGTTTTATTTTATCTAATTGTTGTTGATTGCCACTTTTAAATATCTTATTAAGGGTTTTTGTTAGTAAATTCATATTAATAGATTTATAACTTAGTTTTAATACTTCTATATATGTATTTATATTTCAAATAAAATAGCATTTATGACAATAAATTTAAAAAATTTCCTCAATGATAAAAGAAAAATGTCAAAAATGGGGGAGTTTCAAGAACTAAAAACTATAGACGGTCTCGAGATATCCTCAGTATCTGCTGACTTATATAATAATGGCAGAGATGATTTGTCTTTATTTTATTTTAAAGAGGGAGCAAATTATGCATCTCTTCAAACTACAAATAGCATAATCTCTGAGTCATTAGTTTGGAATCAAAAATCAAACAAAAAATCAATTAAAGCATTAATTGTTAACACAAAAAATGCAAATACATTTACAGGCAACCAGGGTTTAGAAAGTTTAGATGAAATAGCAAAAAATTTATCAAAGACACTTACTTTAAGAGAATCGCAAAGTGAAGAGGGCGTAAATGAAGCTGTAAAAATAAAAGATATATTATTTGCTTCAACTGGTGTTATTGGTGAAAAATTTCCAGCTGATAAAATAAATCAAAGAGTTCAAGAACTTGTAGACAAATTAAGACCGGATCAAAATAAACTTATTTGGTTAAAAACAGCATCTGCTATTATGACAACAGATACAAAACCTAAACTAGCTTATGAAGAATTTACCGTTGGAAATAAAATGATCAGAATAGCTGGTTTAGCCAAAGGTTCTGGTATGATTGCTCCTAATTTAGCCACCATGCTTTCATTTATTTTTACAGATGTCGAGATCCCTTCTAATATATTAAGGATATTACTTAAAAGAGTTGCTCAAAATTCTTTCAATGCTATTACAGTTGACAATGATCAATCTACTAATGATTTGATAGCCATTTTCTCTACAAAGAAAGTTAAAATTGGGCATAATAGAAATATAACTGATCCCATTATTCAAAAGTTTGAATCAGCTCTAAAAAAACTTACATTAAATTTAGCAAAACAAATAGTTGTTGATGGTGAGGGAGCCAAAAAATTTATAACTGTTAAAATCATAAATGCAAAGTCAATCACCAGTGCAAAAAAAATTGGTTTTTCAATAGCTAATTCTCCATTAGTAAAAACAGCAGTTGCAGGAGAAGATCCAAACTGGGGAAGAATTGTAATGGGTATTGGTAAGTCGGGAGAAAAAATTGACAGTGAAAAATTAATAATCAAAATTGGTGGCATGGTAGTAGCTGAGGATGGTAAAATTTCTGAAACCTATGATGAAAAAAAACTAAAAGAGTATATGAATTGGGATTCTGTAATTATCGAAATCGATTTAAATCAAGGCAATGAAACTTTTGAATGTTTTACCTGCGATTTTACCAAAGACTATATCAATATAAATACCAACTACAGAAATTGACTATTGAAAAATTAAATTAAATAATTATCCTTTATCTAATGATTAAATATATTTTAAAATGTAAAAATAAACATGAGTTTGAGAGCTGGTTTTTAAATTCAATTGAATTTGAGAAATTAAAAAAGAAAAAACTTATAAAATGTATTTATTGTAAATCTCACAATATTGAAAAATCAATTATGTCACCAAAAATAGTAGGATCTTCAAAAAAAGAATTAGAAAATTTGTCATCAAATAAAGAATTTGTTAAAATCAAAAAAGATCTTATAAAAATTAGAAAATTTGTTGAAAAAAATTTTGAGTACGTTGGCAAAAGATTTCCTCAAGAGGTTAGAAATGTATATTATGATAAAAGAAAAAATAATAACATTTATGGCTCTGCTTCACCCAAAGAAAGAGAAGAATTAAAGGATGAAGGCATCGAATTAACTTCTGTTCCATGGATTAAAGATAAAGAAAATTAGTTTTTTGAGACAGTTATTATGTAATTAACCGAAACGTCTTTAGTTTTTTTCCAATTTTTTAAAAATGGATTAAAGCTCAAACCGCTAAGATCTTTTGTATGAAATCCTATTTCACTAAGCATTTTCTCTAGTTCCTCGGGTTTTAAAAATTTATTCCAATCATGTGTTCCTATCGGAAGCCATCTTAGAACGTATTCTGCGCCAATAATTGCTTTTATATATGAACTAAATGTTCTATTAAGTGTTGCTGTAAACATTATTCCACCTTTCTTTAAAAGATTAAAACATGATTTTAAATATAAATCTAAATTGTCAACATGCTCTACTACTTCAAGATTTAAAATAATATCAAATTTTTCATTACTATCCATTTGCTCTGGTGATTTGTTTAAATACTTAATATCAAATTTATTTTTCTTAGCGTGAATTTTAGCTACTTTGATATTTTTTAAAGAGGCATCTATACCAGTTACATCGGCTCCAAGTCTGTACATCGGTTCACTTATAAGACCTCCACCACAACCAATATCTAAAATTTTTAAATTTTTTAAAGGTAATTTTTTATCACCCTTGAAATGTCCAGAGCAAATATCAACAATGTATTTAATTCTAGCTGGGTTAAACATATGAAGAGGTTTGAATTTCCCCTCAACATCCCACCATTCATCAGCTAGTACTGAAAACTTTTGAATTTCTTCCTTATTTATTGTAGTCATTTATTTCTTAATTAACTTATTTTTAACTTAATTAATTATATATTAAACTCTTAGTATGACAAAAAAAGTATTAAAATTTGGCGGAACCTCTTTGGGTTCAATAGACAGAATAATTCATGCTGCAAATATCGTAAAAAATGAATATTCTAGAGGAAATCAGATAATAGTTGTGGTTTCTGCCATGGCAGGGAAAACCAATGAGCTAATAAGTCAATCTAATTCTATATCTAATAAATTTAACAAAAGAGAGTTAGATGTTCTTTTATCCTCTGGCGAACAAGTTACATGTGCTCTAATGTCCGGTGCATTAATTGAACTTGGCATAAAATCAAAATCTTGGATGAGTTGGCAGATCCCTATTTTAACGACCGGAGAACATACTAACTCCAGAATAGAAAATTTAAATGTTGAAAAAATTAACGCTTATTTATCTGAAGGAGGAGTTGCGGTTGTGCCAGGTTTTCAAGGTATATCTAAAAATGGAGATACTACTACCATTGGTAGAGGAGGCTCAGATGCGTCTGCAGTAGCATTAGCAAAACTTTTTGGTACTGATAGTTGTGAAATCTATACAGATGTTGATGGAGTACACTCTACTGATCCAAACAAAATTCCATTAGCAAAAAAAATTGAAAAGATTTCATATGAGGAAATGTTGGAGCTTTCATCTTTGGGCGCAAAAGTTATGCAACCGTCAGCTGTTCAAACTGCAATGATGTATGATATTCCTCTTCAAGTAAGATCCACTTTTACTGACAGGAAAGGTACAGAAATATTTACTCAAGAGAGCATCGATTACACAAAAATTGTGACTGGAGTGGCCTATTCTAAAGATGATGCAAAAATTACATTAATAGCCGTTGAAGACAAACCTGGAGTTGCTGCAGATATATTTGAACCTTTAGGATTAAATCAAATAAATGTTGACATGGTTATTCAAAATATTTCTTTAGATGGAAAAACTACAGATTTAACATTCACAATTAAAAGGGATGATTTAGAAAAAACTCTTAATACCTTGAAATCTAATAAAAAAATCAAATTTAAAAATCTTAGTCACAATGATAAAGTTTCAAAGATTTCAGTTGTTGGAGCAGGCATGGTAAGCACACCAGGAGTGACATTTAAAATGTTTAGAGCGTTAGCTGATGAAAATATTAATATTTTGGCAATTTCTACCTCTGAAATAAAAATATCTGCAATTATAGAAGAAAAAAACACTTTGAAAGCTGTTAAAAAACTGCATACAATTTTTGATTTAGATTAAAATGGAAATTAGACCTCATCGCATAATTAAAAGAAAAAAGACGAAAAAGATTAATGTTGGGAAAGTAAACATAGGCGGTGACTCAATTATCTCTGTACAATCTATGACTAATACCCTTACTACAGATATTAAAGCAACAATAAATCAAATTAATCAGTTGGAAGATGCTGGAGCAGATATAGTAAGAGTTTCTTGTCCGGATGAAAAATCTACTTTAAGCTTAAAAGAGATTTCAAAAGAAGTTTCTGTGCCGCTAGTTGCTGATATTCATTTCCATTATAAAAGAGCTATAGAGGCTGCTAAGAATGGGGCAAAATGCTTAAGAATTAATCCAGGCAACATTGGCTCAGCTGAAAGAGTTTTGGAAGTAGTAAAAGCTGCTAAAGACCACGACTGCTCAATAAGAATCGGAGTTAACGCCGGGTCTTTGGACAAAACATTGTTAGAAAAATACAAAGAGCCATGTCCTGAAGCTTTAGTTGAAAGCGCTATGTATAATGTAAAATTGTTCGAGGATAATAATTTTTACAATTTTAAAATTAGCGTCAAATCCTCTGATGTTTTTTTAGCAATTAAATCCTATGAAAAATTATCTGAAGCTTGTGATTATCCTCTGCATTTAGGTATTACAGAAGCAGGAAGTTTATTGACTGGAAGCATTAAATCATCAATAGGTATAGGACAGCTTTTGATGAAAGGTATAGGTGACACAATAAGAGTTTCTTTATCAGCTGATCCAATTGAAGAAATAAAAGCTGGTTATGAAATTTTAAAATCTTTAAATATTAGATCTAGAGGAGTGCAAATTATTTCATGTCCTTCATGTGCTAGGCAGGCATTTCCTGTTATTGATACAGTAAAAATATTGGAGGAGAAATTATCACATATCAAAAAACCTATAACTTTATCGATTATAGGCTGCGTAGTTAATGGACCAGGAGAAGCAGCGCAAACAGAAGTTGGTCTTACTGGCGGTGGACAAGATAATAATTTATTGTATTTATCAGGAATACCTCATACTAAAGTGCCCAGCAAAGATATCATAAATAAAGTAATCCAATTAGTTGAAGAAAAAGTAAAACACTCCAATTAAAAATGATACCTATTAAAAAAGTTGAGGCGATTATCGATAAGCATAATTCTTTAGAAAAAGAACTTTCAAGCGGAAAAGTAGACTCTAAAAATTATGCAAAAAAATCAAAAGAATATTCTGATTTAGAAAATATAATTACATTAGCCCGTGAATATTTAAATTTTGAAAAAAACAAAAAAGAACTAGATCAAATTATTAATGACAGTAAAAGTGATAAAGAGATGATTGCTTTAGCAAAAAAAGAATTGATTGAACTAAAACAACTTAAAGAAAATTATGAAAATAAACTAAAAATTTTTCTTTTGCCCAAAGATGATGACGACAAAAAAAATGCTATAGTAGAAATTAGAGCTGGTACTGGAGGGTTAGAAGCGACACTATTTTGCTCTGATTTGTTTAAAATGTACGAAAAAGTTTGCTCTAAAAAAAAATGGAAAATGGAAATTATAAACATTTCTAAGAGTGAGGCAGGTGGTTTTAAAGAAGTGATTTTTTTAGTCAATGGTAATAATATATATTCCTATCTTAAATATGAATCCGGAGTTCATAGAGTTCAAAGAGTGCCATCCACTGAAACACAAGGTAGAGTTCATACATCTGCAGCGACTGTAGCTGTGTTACCTGAAGCAGAGGAAGTAGATATTCAAATTAAAGAGTCTGATCTAAGAATAGATGTGTTTAGATCTGGAGGACCTGGTGGGCAATCTGTAAACACAACAGACAGCGCAGTTAGAATTACACATATTCCCTCAGGAGTAGTTGTAAGTCAACAGGATGAAAAATCTCAACATAAAAATAAGGCTAAAGCACTTAAAATATTAAGAGCAAGAGTTTATGAGGCAGAAAAAAATAAAAGGGACAAAGAAAGATCAAGCAATAGAAAAAGTCAAATTGGTACTGGTGATAGATCTGAGAGGATAAGAACTTATAATTTTCCACAAGGAAGAGTAACTGACCATAGAATAAATTTAACTCTTCATAAACTAGATGAATTTCTTGGTGGAGAGGTTCATGAGGAAATGAATGAGAGTTTGAGGTTAAGGGAACAGGATTTAAAACTTAAAAATTTAGAATGACCCAAATTAATGAACTAATAAAGAAAGGATATAAAATTTTGAAACAAAATTTAGTTTCAACTTATCAATTAGATACGGAACTTATTTTGTCTAATGTTTTGAACAAGCCCAGGGAAAAAATATTGACTGAGTTTAATAAAGATATATCAGAAGAATTAGTTCAGAATTTTTATAAACTTCTTCTTAGAAGAGCAAGAAAGGAACCAATCGCTTATATTTTCAGGGAGAAGGAATTTTGGAGTAAAAAATTTTTTGTAAATAATGATACATTAATCCCTAGGCCTGAAACTGAATTAATGATTGAAAAAACGTCTAAATATTTTTATGGTAAAAAACCATTTATCCTGGATGCGGGAACAGGATCTGGATGTATATTACTATCACTTTTAAAAGAAAATCAAAAAAGTAGAGGAATTGGTATTGATATCTCTAATAAAGCTATAAAAGTTGCAAAAAATAATGCAAACAAATTAGGACTTTCTACAAGGTCAAAATTTTATAAAAGATCTATAGATGAAACTTTAAATAATAAATTTGATCTAATAGTTTCTAACCCTCCATATTTAACAAGCAGTCAAATAAAAAACTTGCCACAGGACATAAAAAAATATGAACCCAGAATAGCTCTTAAAGGGGGAAATGATGGGCTTGACGTGATTAAAAAAGTTATCTACAAATCTAAGTCTATCTTAAAAAAAAAAGGTATGCTTGCCTTAGAAATAGGCAATGGGCAACATTTAAAAGTTATAAAAATTTTAAAGTCCAATAATTTTAGGAAAGTTTTATTAGTAAAAGATTATCAAGACAATGTTAGATGTATAATAAGCGTATTAGAGAATTAAGCTTTAAAATATGAATAATCAAAGAAGAAGATTTAGACCGAGACAACAAAAAAATAATTTTAGAAGAAGAAATAACAACAATTCTTCAGTCAACAATAATTATTTTCAAGGCAGCGGTGGAAGCAATCATTTTCACAGAAATGGTTCTGCTAAAAATCCTTATAATTTAGAAAAGGCGATACAAAAATATACACAACTAGCTAAAGATGCTTTGAGTTCTGGAGATCCCATTCTTTCTGAAAACTATTATCAGCATGCAGACCATTACAGCAGAAGATTAAGTGAAATTAATGATAAAGCTAAAGAAGTTGTTTCAGTTAAAGAAGATATAAAAGAGGTTAAAACTAACGAAACACAAAATTAATTATCTCTAAGCTCAGACAATTTTAAATCGATTTTAATTCTTTCTATCTCAAATTTTTTCCTCTCATTACCCATTAAAATTTTTCCAGACGGTAATTTTAACTTTTGAGAGTTAATTGGTTTTCCATTATAATGAACTTCATAGTGGAGATGAGGCCCTGTGGACATCCCCGTAGATCCGACAAATCCAATAATTTCTCCTTGTTTAACTCTTCTCCCTTCCCTCGTAGCAAATTTTGAGAGATGAGCGTACACTGTTGAGTAGGATGAGTTGTGTCTTATCTTTACACAATTACCTCCACCACCGCACCATCGAGCTCTAATAACTTTTCCATTACCTGATGCCATGATAGGAGTCCCTTTTGGTGCAGCAAAATCAGTTCCGTTGTGTTGTTTATTAAAACCTAATATAGGGTGTTTTCTTTTTCCAAATGAAGATGAAAGTCTTGCTCCATTTATCGGAGTTTTCATCAATGCCTTTACAATACTCTTTCCACTAACATCATAATATCCACTTTCATCTTTGTGTTTAAAATTATATAAACTAATCTCTTCATTGTTTACAAACATTGATGCATAAATTATTTTGCCAGTATCTTTTATTTCTCCTTTATCATCTACAAATCTCTCATAATAAATTTCAAACCAATCTTCCTTTCTAATATCTCTTTGAAAATCAACTTCAAAACCAAATATTCTTGCAAACTCAATTATGATATTTGGTTCAATCCCAGCTCTCATTGCGGAACTATAAAGGTTGCTCTGAATAGTATTTTTAAGAATTACCTCTTTTTTTGTTAATCTAATTATATTTTTTTTTACCTCAAAACCTTTAGGAGTTTTTCTGATTTGAACAAAAAGAGTATTTGAGACTGGGTAGAAAACATTTATAAGGCTATTTTTCTCATCTAAATTTTTTTTAGTCACTATCTCCATTTCTCTTCCAGCATAAATATTAGATAATTTTTTTTCTTTTAGATCTTGAACTATTGATTTTATTTCACCGTATTTTATATCATATTTTACAAGTATTTTTTCAATGCTGTCATTATTTTGGATAATGTACTTATTCTGCTGATAAGGACTTTGGTATTTCTCTAAAAAATATGATTTTAATTTTGAAAAATTATTTGTAAATACAGAACTATTTGTATTTTTAGTCTTTAATTTTTCATTTTGAATAAACTCATCATTAAAAAAATTGTATAAAAAAAATAAAAATAAAATTGTGAGAAATACAAGAAAGTATTTTTTTAAACTTAAAATTTTGCCAAAGATAGAAAATATTGAACTGTTAATGTCTTTAAACGTCATGGTTGTTTTTTATAAAAAATATCTTATGTTTGCAACGATTAGGCCTATATAAGTGCTTATTTTACGTGGTTTTTAGGCCAATATACGCCTTGATTTATCTTTCTTTTGTAATATAACGGGCGCTCACCTCAAAGTAAAAAATTCTAAACATTGCTAGGGGTGTTTTTAGGTTTTCCAACGAAAATCTTAGCTTTTTTAAATTGTAAATTTTTAAGAAGAGAAGTGTGGACGGTTAGGTTAATAAAGAAATTTGTCGTACACACTTTAACGAAAGTAATATTTGTTAATACAAATGTTATTAAAGCTAGTGTGCGCCGTTATTAAACTTGAGAGTTTGATCATGGCTCAGAACGTACGCTGGCGGCACGCCTAATACATGCAAGTCGAACGCAGTAGCAATACTGAGTGGCAGACGGG
>Ga0114933_10000119_pt1 | contig 95396 bp, 75 predicted proteins | sample 4SBtaG_FD_89691 | JGI IMG/M metagenome (GOLD analysis project Ga0114933, IMG submission 89691) | Deep subsurface microbial communities from Kolumbo volcano to uncover new lineages of life (NeLLi) - 4SBTROV12_W25 metaG | ecosystem: Environmental > Aquatic > Marine > Volcanic | place: Kolumbo...
GGCGGAGAGGCCGGGACCTGGTCGTCCAGGAACATGCGCACGGACTTGGTGCTCTCGCCGATCAGGTCGCCGGGACCCAGGAGCAGCGAGGGGTTCAGGGCGACGACCGCCATCTCGGCGTCCGAACACGCCAGCGCGTGCTCCTCGGCGTAGAGCTTGGTCCGGTAGTAGGGCCACTTCTGGATGAGCTGACGAGGGGTCTCGCTCTTCTCGCTCATCGTCTGCGAGCTCTCCGAGACCGCGATGGTGCCGCTGGTGGAGATGTAGACGACCCGCGAGATTCCCGCAGCGCGGGCGGCCGCAAGGGTCACCTCGGTGCCCGTCAGGTGGATCTCGTACAGACGGCTGGCGTCCTCGGGCTCGAAGCTGACCAGGCCGGCTCCGTGGACGAGGATGTCCATGCCCTCGCACACCCTGGCCATGTCCTCGGCCGAGCGCACGTCGCCGATCACCACCTCGGTGGCGCCCTCGAGCTCCTTGGCCGAGCGGGAGACGGCGCGGACGTGGTGCCCCTGCTCCGAGAGCAGCCGCAGCACGTGTCGGCCGAGGTAGCCGCTCGCCCCGGTGACCACGATGTTCACAGGTTCACCTCGGACAGCTTGAAGACCCGCGAGAACTCGATGAGCAGCGGGATGTCGTTCGTCTTGATGGCCCCGGAGAAGAACTCGGGGGGCTCGGGAACGTAGGCGTCCTCGATGATGCGGCGGAGCATCTCCTCGCTGGTCTTGACCACGCAGTCGGCTTTGCCTCCGATGGGCTTTCCGGTCGAGACCTTGGCCGCGCCCGTGTCGACGGCGACGGTGTAGCGCAGGCCCTCCTGGCCTCCGAGGCTGAAGTACCAGCTGACCGGCTTCTTCACCCGCCCGGGGTCGAAGCGGCTCTCCAGGCTCTCGAAGGCGCGGACCGTGGGGTTGACGCCGTCGTCGATGACCTCGATGTCGTCGGGCTGCAGCTGGGCGAGGTCCAGGACCCGGCCGTCGCGCAGGTCCTCGACGGCCTGCTTGGCGATGGCGGCGACCTTGCGGGCTCCGTCGGCGGGCTTGAGGCCGTCGATCATCCGCCGCAGGTGACGCATCTCCAGGGGCGGACCGATGCGCACGCTCACGTCGCGCGAGCGCGGCAGCACCGCGCCACGGGGCATGGCGTCGAAGGTCCCGCCCAGGTGCATGGGCAGGATGTCGACGTTGGTGTCCAGCGCGAGGCGACCGATGAGCGGCTTGAAGTCGCCGATGGTGCCGTCTGCCCGGCGCGTGCCCTCGGGGAAGATGAGCACGACGTGGCCCTCGCGGACGACGTCGCAGGCCTGCTCCAGGCTGGCTCGGAAGCCGCGCTTGCGGTCGATCGGGCGCAGGTTCGTCAGCTGCTCGAAGTAGGCGACGACCCAGGGGTTGCCCTCGAAGAAGTAGTCCTTGGCCGCCAGCGCCACGAGCTTGTGGCCGTAGGGTCCGAGCGCGTACTTCACCAGACCCATGTCCAGGTGCGAGCAGTGGTTGCTCACGACGATGGTCGGGCGGTTCTGGGGGATGAAGGCGCGCCCGTAGACCTTGGTATGGAGGCCCGTTCCGTAGAGCTCGCGCTGGAAGAAGCCCAGGCCCTGGCGCAGCGGTTCCGCAACGATCTCGGGGATCTGGACGGCGGTATCGCGAGGATCCTCCTCCTCGACGATGGCCGGCTTGGGGGCCTTGGCCAGCGCCACGACGTCCGCGACGGTCTCGCAGTGCGCCAGCTCGTCGGCGTCCGGATGGCCGCCGTCCAGCTGCTCGAGGGCCGCAGCCAGCTCGACCCACATCAGGCTGTCGAAGCCCAGCTCCGAGAGCCTGGTCTCGGTCGAGATCTCTGCCGGGGGCCGGCCGGCCACCGCGGCGATGGCCTCGGTGACGGGGGTCGCCACGCCGACGCGCATGCCCTTCTTCTTGGGGGTCGCCTTGGCGATGCGCTCCAGGACCTTGCGGACCTCCTTGCGCTTCACCTTGCGGCTGGCGGTGCGAGGCAGATCGGCGTCGACCACGTGCAGCACGGCGGGCCGCTGGTAGCCGGGGAGACCCGAGATGGCCTTGTCGATCGAGTCCTTCGCGCGGGCGTGCAGCGTGTGGCGGTCGAGGTCCTTGTGCTCCTCGGCGTCGGGCACGAGCATCATGCCGAGGCGCTCGCCGCCGCGAGGGTCCTCGATGCCGACGAGCGCGAACTCCTTCACGTAGACGTGGTTCGGACCGAGCACGTTCTCGACATCGTCGAGGTAGATGTTCTCGCCGCTCGCGGTGACCACGACCTCCTTGGCCCGACCCATGATGGTGAGCCGATCGGCGTGGTCGAGGCGGCCGAGGTCGCCGGTGTGCAGCCAGCCGTCCTCGTCGACGGCCTCGCTCGTGGCCTGCTCGTTGCCGTAGTACCCGGTCATTACGTTGGGGCCCTTGGCCCAGACCTCGCCGACCCCGTCCTTGTCCGGGTTGACGATCTTGATCTGGACGCCGGGGATGGCCTTGCCGACGTGTCCGGCCTTGGCCCCGGGGCGACCCTTGGCGACCGTGAGCACCGGCGCGGCCTCGGTGAGCCCGTAGCCCTCCGCCAGGTGCAGGCCGAGGCCCTTGAAGAGCTCCTGCGTCTCCTTCGGCAGCGCAGCGGCGCCGGAGATCAGGAAGCGGATGTTGCCGCCGAGGCGGTCGTGGACCTGGCCGAAGAAGAGCCGACCCACGTCCAGGCCGGTGGCCTTGCCGAGCCAGCGGTTCAGCGCGAGGCCCCCGTCGAAGGCGGTCTCGAAGAGCGCCCCGCGTTCCTTGACCTGGCCGCGGATGCGACGCTCCAGGAGCTGCCACAGGGCCGGGACGCCGACCATTCCGGTGACCTTGCCTTCCTTCAGGCCGTAGGTCAGGCGCTCGCCGTTGACCTCGTCGAGGTAGATGACGCGAGCACCGCGCGACAAGGGCAGCAGGAGCCCGCATGTGAACTCGAAGGTGTGGTGCAGCGGCAGCACGCTGAGCACGCGGTCGGACTCGCGCAGCGGGAAGATCCGGCCCAGGGAGGCCAGCAGCGAGCAGAAGTTGTCGTGCGTCAGCATGACGCCCTTGGGCAAGCCCGTGGTGCCCGAGGTGAAGAGGATGCTCGCCACGTCCGAGGGCTGGCAGTCCTGCTCGGGCAGCCCGTCGGTGGGGCCCCGGTCGGCGAGCTCGTGGAGGTCTGCCACCTTGCCCTTCAGGGCGTCCTGGAACTCCACTTCGCCGTCGACGACGTTGAGGCGGACCTCGGCGGTGTCGATGATGTTCGCCACCTGCTCCGGCGCCATGGCCGGATCGACCGGCACGGCGATGCCGCCCGCGCGCAGGATGCCGAAGTAGGCGATGGGCCAGTCCGGGTGGTTGGACCCGGAGATGAGCACCCGGTCCCCCTTCTTCAGCCCGGCGTCGAGCAGGCGTCGAGCCGCCGCGTGCGCCAGCGTCCGCATGTCCTGGAAGGCGATCTGGGTGAAGCCGTCCTCGTGCGTCCGCGACAGGGCGCAGCGGAGCTTGTGCTGGTCGGCGATCTCGTCCAGCAGGTCGAGCAGCGTGTCGTGCCGGCGGAGGGGCTTGGCCTCCTTCTTGATCTTGCTCTCGATCTCGGGCGCGACGTTGTTCTTGATGCCCGGCGCGTGGACCTCGACGATGTAGTGGCGCCAGTCGATGGTCTCGGGGTTCCAGGGGACCAGCGCCTGCTCTTCGGGGGACAACCGGGCCAGCGCCTGCCGCGCGTGCAGGCAGGAGAAGCGGTAGTTGTGGGTCGCCATGAAGGGGATGAACTGGTCGATGATCATCCCGCTGATGCGCAGGTTCTTCGACAGGCCCTGGAGCTGCTTGCCGGCGGGCTTGGTGAGCGCGGCGAGGGGGCCGCCCATCTTGCCGAGGCGCTTGCCGGCGTCTGCGACCAGGCCCGCGATGACCTTCGGCCCGCGCTTGTCGTAGGCGGCGACGGTGGTCGGGGTGGGCTCCATTCGGGAGTGCAGGAAGTCGACGAGCGGGCCGTCCTCGCCCTCTTCCAGGCGCGCCTTGCGCTTCCACAAGGCGACGAGCTCGATGAGGCGGAGCATGCGGAGCGGCGACGCATCGCTGCTTCCGAGCTGGTAGACGACCTCGTGCTTGCCCTCGAGGAGCTCGCCGAGGGCCAGGATCATGCCACCAGCGACCATGTCGACCGGGATGACGTCGAGCACGCTGTCGTCGTTGGTCGGGTACTGGACCCAGCCCTTCATCGCCAGGTAGATGAGCGGCGCCGAGGTGTTGATGCCCTCGCACCAGCCGACCCGCGGGTAGGTCATCGCGGACTCGATGACGGCCGGGCGCACGATGGTGAAGGTCAGGCCGCTCGCGCAGAGGGTCTGCTCGCCGATGGACTTCGTATAGGTGTAGGTGTTGTGCCAGCCCCAGAACTTGGCGCGCTCGGTCCCGTCGTCGCGGAGGCGGTCCTCGACGAACTTGCGCTTCACCTTCTCGAGCTCATCCTTGAGCGCCGAGCCGCGCGCGGGCTCGCCCTTGTCCCGCAGGTTCTGCTTGGCCTGGTCGAGGAAGTCGGACTGACGAAAGGCGTCCTCGCTGCGGTGCCGGACGTGCTCGACCATGTCGAGGCACTCGGCGATCTCGCGCTGGGGATCCCAGTGGGCCACGTCGAGCTCGCCGGCCTTGGGGAAGGGCCAATCGACCGGGTTCAGCTCGTCGACCTGGCCGGTGCGGTCCCCCGCCACGTAGCAGGTCGAGGTGTGCATCATCCGGCAGGCCCGCTCCTCGGTGGAGAGGTCCTTCACGAGCGCGATCAGGTTCTGCATGCCGAAGGCGTTTGCGTTCAGCGCGTAGTCCAGCGGCGGCTGGAAGTCGACGACGCCGGCGCTGTTCACCAGGGCGTCGACGTGCCCGCGCAGCTCGTCCCGCACCGCCTCGGGCACGCCCGCGAACTCTTCGCTCACGTCGCCGGGGATGGGGGTGACCTTGGACTGGATGAAGGCCTCGAACTCGCGGGCGCTCATCGTGTCGCGGATGGGGTCGAAGACCGGCGAGGTCGTGACCTCGCTCCAGAAGCGCTCCTCGCTGGTCAGGCGAATGCTGCCATCCCGACGCTTCCGCTGACGCACGACCAGGTAGACGTGCTCGACCTCGGGGAAGCGCTTGAGCACCATGGACAGCCACACCTTGCCCAGGAAGCCGGTGCCGCCCATGACCAGCAGGCGCTTGCCGGCCAGCTGCTCGCGGATGCAGAGGGAGCCCTTCACTCGTCCGCTCCCTGGACGTCCGCCATCACCATCGGGGCGATGCGGAAGCAGGTGATGTCCGGCTCCGGGCCGTGGTCCTCGCGGGCCATGCGCAGGGCCTCCTCGAGGGTCGGAGCGGTCTCGTAGCCGAGGATGCCGGGCACGTACTCGTTGTCCGCGCCGACGACGATGACCCGTCCGTAGTGCTGGCGGCCGTTCTCGCCCCAGTACCACATGTAGAAGGGGTGAGCGGGGTGGTAGGCCTTGCCCGAGCGGTACATCTGGATGTAGCCGGGGTGCCGCGCGAAGTCGGCCTCGTAGTTCTTGTGGAGCTCCATCGCGTCCCGGGTCTTGGGCAGGAGCTTGTGGAAGAACTCGACGTAGGCGGGGTGCTGGTCGCGGTCGAACTTGTCGGTGCAAGGGTGGAGCACGATGGCCGTGCCGCCCTTCTTCACGATGGGCGCGCCCTTGGACAGGTTGAAGAGGTAGCCCTCGGCCATCACGGACACGAGCAGCGGGTTCAGGTAGGCGCCGACGTTGTAGGGGCTGATGTAGGGGATGGGGAAGATGCCCACGTCCGCCTGGCCCTCGATGGGCACCAGCAGCTGCTCGTAGCACTTTTCCATGCAGGCATCGTGGACGGCCTCGCACTCGCCGGCCCACACGCCGATGACGCCGTATGGCGCCGGGACCCGCTCGAAGATGGCCTGGCGAGCAGGCTGGGGCACGATCTTGAGGGTCCGGACGAGGGCCTTGAGCGCCTGGCTCTCGGTCCGGGACAGCTCGTCCTCGTTCTTGCCGAGGAACTCCAGCGGCGTGTCGAACATGCGGTTGTTGACGGTGGACTCGATGTGGAAGATCGAGATCTTCGACTCGATGAGCTTGCCGACCTCGACCATCTTGTCCGAGAGCGCCGACACCTTCGGGTCCATGTAGGTCTTGGACGCCCGGATGGTGTGGGGGTTGTGGTGCTTCTTCAGCGTCGAGTAGCCGACGAGGCCCGTGCCGAGGCTCTTGTGGCCGCCGTTCATCGGGACGAAGGTCAGGTTGCAGTAGACGACGAGGTCGCTCTCCGCGGCCCGGCTGTTGATCTCCACGTCGATGCCGCCGTGCTCGGTGGTGCCCAGGTAGGTCAGGCCACCGGGCTTCTCGGCGTCGTGGTTGTAGAGCCGGTCCGGCCAGTACTCGTCGACGATCTCGTCCCCGAGCATGTGGCGGACCTCGGCCTCGGTCATCGGCCGGTGGAAGGCGGTCGCGATGATCAGCTCGACGTCCGTGATGGCGTAGTCCCGCAAGAGATCGAGCACACACTCGACCTGGAGCTGCCGGATGTCCGGGCGCTTCATCGGAGGGAGCGGCATCGACAGGTCGTCGATGGCGATGGTCACCTTCATGCCCGGGCGCAGCTTGGCGTAGAGCGGATCGTCGTTCAGCGGGTGGGAGAGCGCGTAGCGGACCGCGGCCTTCACGTCGTTGAGCGGCTGCAGCGGCTTCTTGGGGTAGATGACCCGCGTGCCCACGGGCAGGTTGACCTCCACAAGCTGGTCGCCGAAGAAGAGGGTGCGCGGCTTGCTGCGGTGGTCGATGGTGACGACGCAGGGGTGGCTGGTGTTCGCCATGAATCCTTGGGGCTAGGCGCGGGTGCGGTTCTCGCGAGCCGGGCGGTCGATGTCGAGGATGGGCCAGTCGTAGGCGAGCGCGAGGCGGCGCAGGCCCTTGTCCGGGTTGATGCAGTGGGGGTGGCCGACGACCGAGAGCATCGGCACGTCCGAGGTGCTGTCGCTGTAGGCGTGGCACCGGGCCAGGTCGTGGCCGTGTTCGCGGGCGTCGTCGACTATGAGCCGCGCCTTGGTCGGACCCGCGACCACCGGGCGCATGAGCCGTCCGGTGGCGACGAGATCCTTGTACTCGAGCTTGTTCGTGATGCAGTCGGCGACGGGGATGTCGAGGTCCCGGGCCAGCGGCTCGATGGTGTGGTCGAGGCTGCCGGTGATGAGCACGATCCGCATGCCGGCCTCGCGGCACTTGCCGATGAGATCGCGCGTTCCGGCGAAGATGCGCGGCTTGACGGTGCTCTCGTAGACCTCGTCGGCGAGGAGGACCATGCGGTCCTCGGTCATTCCCTTGAAGTGCGAGAACAGCATCTCGTTGAACTGACGACGATCCCGCATCTCGGCGAGCGCCATGAAGGGCCCGCTGAGTACGGCCTTGCCCAGGCGGGTCAGCGACTGGATCGGCGAGGGCTGGTTCGCCAGGTACATCGCCGTGGGATGCAGGAGGTTCGTCCCGCAGAGGGTCCCGTCGACATCGAAGTACGCCGCCGCGCTCATCCGGCCTCCAGACCCGTGAACGGGCGCCGATAACCCGACGAAAAACCGCACCGCTACTGCGAAAAGTGGTTCGCACCGCCAAGCCCGTTCAAGAACTCGTCAAGCCCGCGCCGGAGCGGGAACCCCAGGGCCGCTCGGTGTTCAATGAGTCCATGTCCCTCGAACGCATCCGGAAGCTGGTGAACCTGGCCCTCGACCAGGAGGGCACACCCGAAGGCGAGACGGCGATGCGGCTGGCTCGGGACCTGATGCTGGAGCGCAACGTCGAGCTCTCCCAGCTCGGCGTGGACGAGCGCGAGCGGGTCGATCCCTTCACGCGCTCGCGCCTGGAGCTCGGGGGTCGAGCCCACTGGCGCTGCAAGCTGTTGTCGCTGGTGGCGCGGCACTGCGAGTGCGTCGCCGGGTGGACCTCGGGCGGCGCCGGTTCGCTCTACGGGAGAAAGAGCTCGGTCGAGGTCGCCGAGTACCTCTTCGTCGTGCTGCTGCGTCAGCTCTGCCTGGAGCGAGCGGCCTTCATCGCCGCGCTGCCCGATCCGGACGCCGAGGACATCGGCCGTCGAACCCGCGACTTCTGCCAGACGGCGCTGTTGGCGCTGTCCACGCGCTTCGAACACCTCCGGGGCGCCGAGGCCCCCGAGTCGACCGCGCTGGTCCGCCAGGCGAGCCGAGGCCTGGGCACGTGGATGGAGCGCTCCGGTCATGCGCTGTCGAAGGAGCCCCCCTTCGGTTTCTCCTACGACGAGGCCGGCTACCGCGCCGGCTACCGGCTTCCTCTGGTCGAGGCCGTCGAGGGCTGATGGGTTAGCCGGGGGGCGTGAAGTGGTGGAAGACCCTCAAGGCGAAGCTCGATGCGGCACTGAAGAAGTACGGGCCCGTAGCGGTGGTCGTGTGGTTCTCGATCTTCTTCGCGACGCTCGGGGGCTTCTACGCGGCGCTCTCCAGCGGGGTGGACCTGGCCGCCATCGCGAACGACTGGGGCTTCGACGGAGCCCGGATCGCCGCGGAGAGCGGCACGATCGTGGTCGCCTACGCCGCGACCAAGCTCGTCCAGCCGCTCCGCATCCTCCTGTTCCTGGCCATCACGCCGCCGCTCGCGCATTGGTGGAACAAGCGAAAGGAAGGGCCCTCTCCCACGTAGACTGAGGGCAAGGAGTGGACATGGGCGTCTTCGACCGCATCGGCAACCTCGGCAAGGGCATGCTCCGGATCATCAAGAGCGACGGCCCGACCGCCGACGAGCGCAAGGTCGAGGGGCTGGAGGGAGAACTCGCCGCGCTGAAGGCCGCGCGACAGTCCGGTCGCGAGGCGACGCGGGGTGAGAAGAAGGCGCAGTCCCAGCTCGACAAGCTGAAGGCGCTGCACGCCAACGGTCTGTTGAGCGACGAGGAGTACGCCGAGAAGGTCGCAGATGCCTCGGGCCTCATGGACGTCCCGGTGGCGAAGGATGCGGACCCGCCGGAGGACCCGCCCGACGACGACCGCCCGATCAAGAAGACGCTCTGATCGCGGGGATCAACCATGCGGGCAGCGTGCCCGCTGGCTGAAAGAGCCGCGTTCAGGTCCTACACACCGAAAAATTCATGATGTGAATAGGAGCCATCCCCTTTACGCTCCTGAGTGATGTGCGCAGCTCTGCCGCATGTCACGAATCCACACCCTCGACTTCCGCCTCCCCGACCTCCTCCCCGCCCGCCTGCCGGTGATCCCGCTGCGTCGCGGCGTGCTCCTCCCCGGGACCGTCCGCCGCTTCGGCGTCGGGCGTACCCTGAGCAAGGCCGCCATCGCCGCTGCAAAGGACGACTGGGTCCTCGTCGCCGTTCAGCGCGAGCCTGTCGCCGACCCCACGCCGAGCGACCTGTTGACGGTCGCGACGATCGCCCGCGTCGTCGAACGCCAGGACGGCGCCGTCGTCTTGCAGGGCATTGCTCGCTCGGTGCTGACCGGCTTCCCTGCCTCGAGGCCCTACCTCGAGGCCAGCTACGAGCGCCGCTCGGCCCGTTGGCCCGGAACCCCCCGCGCCACGGCGCTGGACAAGACCCTGCGCGAGGCCGCCACCGAGACCTCAAAGGTCGCCGGCCTGCCCGAGGCCCTGGCCACCCAGCTCGCGAAGATGCCCATCGAGCTGTTGGTCGACGCCGCCGCCTCCCACATCGAGGCCCCCGAGTCCTGGCGAAAGGACTTCCTGCAGCTCACCGACCCTCTGGAGCGTGGGGAGCGGCTGCTGCGTCAGCTGGCGGAGTTCAAGGCGGTCGTCGAGGCCCAGAAGAGCATCCGCGAGCGCGTGAAGCAGAGCGCCACCGACCTCCAGAAGGAGCACGTCCTTCGCCAGCAGCTCAAGGCCATCCAGGACGAGCTCGGCGAGGGGGACCAGGGCAGCGAGCTGGACCGCCTCCGCATGCGCCTGGACGAGACGGCGCTCCCCGAGACGGTGCGAGACACCGTCGATCGCGAACTGAGGCGCCTCGAGCGCATCGCGCCGACCAGCCCCGAGCGGGCGGTCGCCGTCGACTGGCTGGAGTGGATCGCCGACATGCCCTGGGAGACCGAGAGCTCCGTCGAGGTCGACCTCGACACCCTCGAAGAGGCGCTCGAGCGCAGCCACCACGGCCTGGACGACGTCAAGCGCCAGGTCGTCGAGCACCTCGCCGTGCGCAAGCTGTCGGGCCGCGGGCGCGCCGATGTGCTCTTGCTGATCGGACCCCCAGGGGTCGGCAAGACCTCGATCGGCCAGGCCATCGCCGACGCCACCGGACGCAAGCTGGTCCGCGTCGCCCTGGGCGGCGTGCGCGACGAGGCCGAGCTCCGCGGTCACCGCCGGACCTACATCGGCGCCCGCCCGGGACGCCTCGTCGAGGGGCTGCGTCGCGCCGGCACGAGCGATCCCGTGGTGCTGCTGGACGAGATCGACAAGCTCGGCCGGGGCTGGCAGGGCGACCCGGGCGCGGCGCTCCTGGAGATCCTCGATCCGGAGCAGAACCACGCCTTCACCGACCACTACCTCGAGGTCCCCTTCGACCTCTCCGGCGCGCTCTTCGTGGCCACGGCGAACGACCTCTCGACCATCCCGGGCCCGCTCCTGGACCGGCTCGAGGTGCTCCGAATCGACGGCTACTCGCGCACCGAGAAGCGGACCATCGCCAAGGATCACCTGCTCGACAAGCTGGCCGAGAACGCGGGCCTGGACGTCGAGGACGTCGAGCTGACCGACGCCGCGATCGACTCCGCCATCGCGGGGTGGACGCGCGAGGCCGGCGTGCGGCAGCTCCAGCGCGTGCTGGGCCGGGTGTACCGGGCCGCCGCGGTCGAGAAGGCTCGGGGCCGCCTCGAGGGCCCGCTGGTTGTCGACGCCGACGACCTCGAGACCTACCTGAAGCGCCGGCCCTTCCGGGACCGTCGCCACCAGCGCCCGGACCGCCCCGGCTTCGCCACCGGACTGGCATGGACCCCCGTCGGCGGCGACGTGCTCTCCATCGAAGCCAGCGACATGCCCGGCAGTGGGCGCCTTGTGCTCACCGGACAGCTGGGCGACGTCATGAAGGAGTCGGCCCGCGCCGCCCTGACCTGGGTCTTGTCGAACCACGAGGCCCTGGGCATCGAGGCGGACGCGCTGGCGTCCCGCGACCTCCACGTCCACGTGCCCGCCGGAGCGGTGCCCAAGGACGGGCCCAGCGCCGGCGTGACGATGGTCTCCGCGATCGCCTCGCGCCTCTCGGGGCGGGCCGTGCGAGCGGGCCTGGCGATGACCGGTGAGACGAGCCTGGGCGGCGAGGTCCTCCCCGTCGGCGGCATCAAGGCCAAGGTGCTGGCCGCCCACCGCCAGGGCATGAGCACCGTGCTGCTGCCCATCGACAACGAGCGGGATCTCGAGGACCTGCCCGACGAGGTGCGCGCCCAGCTCGACATCCGGCTCGTCGCATCCCTCGACGAGGTGCTCGCACACGCCTTCGAAGGCGCCGAGGAGTTGGCCCGGACCGCCTGAACATCGTCGTGAAATCCCTCCTCGCCCTTCCTCGAACCACAATGGGTCGAGGAAGAGAGGAGGGACCGCGTGCTGTTCATCTGGCTGCTCGCCTGCGACGCCCTGCTGGGCGGCAGCGACGAGGGAGATCTGGCCTGGGCTGACCTGGACGGCGACGGCTTCGCGATCGAAGAGGGGGACTGCAATGACGAGGACGCGGCGGTGCACCCCGACGCCGAAGAGGCCTGCAACGGCGTCGATGACAACTGCGACGACGCCATTGACGAAGGCTGGCAGACCCTCTGGTACATCGACGAGGACCTCGACGGCTTCGGCGACCCCTCCTCCGAGGTCGACAGCTGCGACCAGCCGGCCAACTACATCCCGACATCGGGCGACTGCGACGACGAGGACCCCCAGGTCTTCCCCTCCGCCGACGAGGTCTGCAACGGCATCGACGACGACTGCGACGGCGACACCGACGAGGAGACGCTGCCCTACTGGTTCCTCGACGAGGACGGCGACGGCTATGGCGACCCGAGCCAGGCCGCGCCAGGCTGCGACGACCCCGGCTGGCCCTATGTCTCCAACGACTTCGACTGCGACGACGACAACGCCGCCATCAACGACGTGGCCGACGACATCTGCGATGGCCTCGACAACGACTGCGACGGCGAGCTCGACGAAGACGCGGATGTGGCCTGGTACGCCGACGACGACGGCGACGGCGCGGGGGACCCGGAGGAGTCGGTGCTGTCCTGCGAGCAGCCCGAGGGCTACGTCGACAACGCGGACGACTGCGACCCCGAAGACGGCGGATATGCGACGACGACCTGGTACGCGGACACCGACGGCGACGGCACCGGAGACGCCGAGGTCACGACGACCGCCTGCACCCGACCCGAGGGCTACACCGACAACCCCGACGACTGCGACGACGCCAGCGCAGACACGGGCGCGCCGGCGACCTGGTACTACGACTTCGACAACGACGGCTACGGGGACGAAGACTTCCCGACGGAGAGCTGCAGCGAGCCCTCCGGCTACGTCGACAACGACGGGGACTGCGATGACAGCAGCGCCGCCGTCAGCCCCTCGGGCCTCGAGATCTGCAACGGCGTCGACGACGACTGCGACGGGGACACCGACGAGGCCGGCTCGGCCGGGGAGTCGACCTGGTACGCGGACACCGACGGAGATGGCTACGGCGACTCCACCTCGACCACCGAGGCCTGCGACGAACCCACCGGCTACGTGAGCAACGACGACGACTGCGATGACTCCGACAGCGGCACCACCACCGAGTCGACCTGGTACATCGACAGCGACGGCGATGGCTACGGCTCCGGGTCGGCGTCGACGAAGTCCTGTACCGAGCCCAACGGCTACTCGGCGGACACGACGGACTGCGACGACACCGACGCGGACGTGAACCCCGGCGCGACCGAAACCTGCAACGGCACGGACGACGACTGCGACGCCGACATCGACGAGGCGGGTGCGGTCGGCGAGTCCACCTGGTACGCGGACACCGACGGCGACGGCCACGGGGACCGCACCGCCGACACGACCGCATGCGATCAGCCCTCAGGCTACGTCGCCGCCGACGACGACTGCGACGACACCGACGCGACGGTCTCGCCTGACGCAGACGAGTACTGCGACAGCATCGACAACGACTGCGACGGGTCCACCGACGAGGACGACGCGATCGACGCGGACACCTGGTACGCCGACACCGACGGCGACGGCTACGGCGACAGCTCTACGACCACGACCGCCTGCGATCAGCCGAGCGGGTACGTCGACAACGACGACGACTGCGACGACACCAGCAGCGGAACCGGCTGCGAGACCGAACACTGCGGCACGATCAGCTCGGACGAGACGTGGGCCACGGGCGACCACCTCATCACTTGCGACGTGGTGGTCGACAGCGGCGCCATCCTGACCATCGAGGACGGCTCGACCATCGAAGTCGACCCGGGCTACTCCCTGATGATTGGCTCCCCGACCGACTCCGGTGACCTCGAGGTGGACGGGTCCACCGGAACGGGCGTGTGGTTCACCTCCAGCGCGTCCTCGCCCGCGCGTGGCGACTGGGGCGGGATCTACCTCTCGCCGAACAGCTCGGCATCGTACATCAACTACGCCCAGATCGAGTACGCCGGCATGGCGACGGACGCCTGCCTCGGGGCCAACGCGGACGTGATCCTGACCGGTGTCACGGTCCAGGAGTGCGGTGCCTCAGGCCTCTACATCGACCAGGGTGCCCACCCCGACATCAGCGACTCGACCTTCCAGGACAACGACGAGTACGGCATCGAGCTGTCCTCGACCGCAGGGCTGGGCACCTTCTCCAACAACACGATGAGCGGGAACACGCTCGCCCCCATCGACCTCCCCGTCGACGTGATCGACTCCCTGGACTCCGGCAGCTCCTACAGCGGCAATGGCGAGCTCATCCAGCTGCGCTCGGGCACCGTGGACTTCGACCACACCTTCCTGCTGCTCGACGAGGACTACAGCTTCGTCGGCACGGCGAACATCGGGACCACTGCGAACGTTGACATCGACTTCGAGAGCGGCGTGCGCTTCGAGATGGAGAGCAACGCCGAGTGGGTCTTCGGCGACGGCTCGACCCACACGGCGAACCTGACCGCCGACACGGTCGAGTGGACCGGGGACACCGCCTCGGTCGGCCACTGGCGCGGCCTTCAGTTCAAGGGCGGCACCCACGCCCTCGACAGCTGCGTCGTCGAATATGGCGGCAAGGTCCAAGCCAACCTCACCTGCGACGGCTGCACGCTCGACGTGACGAACTCCGACGTCAGCTACTCCGGCGGCGACGGGATCAAGGGCGTCGGCAGCACGAGCATCACGACCAGCGGTAACACCTACACGAGCAACACCGGCTCGGACGAGAACTTCTGAGCCGCTAGGCGGCGGCCAGGTGCAGCGCCCTCGCGAGGGCATGCGGAAGGTCCGTGCGGTCCCCTTCCTGGGGATACTGCAGCCCGCGCCGGAACTCGACGGAGCGGTTGATCAGGCCCACCAGCGGCAGGTCCCAGTCCAGCTCGCGGGTCAGAAGCTCGGCGACATAGAGCTGCTTGCTCTGGCCGAGCCTCAGGACGTCCAGCGGCTCCAGCCCCAGCGCGGCCAGGTCCTCGTCCAGCTCGTGGAGCCCGTCGAGCTCGCGGTGGACCATGCGGAACTGCCAGGCGGCCAGCTCCAGCCGCTCGCGCACACTCATCCGGTTGACGAGGATGGGGAGGTGGTTGATGCCGAGGGCCACGTGCCGGGCCTCGTCGCGCTCGAAGTACTCCATGAGCTCCGAGAGCACCGGACAGACACGCTGCTCACGCACGCTCTGGAACAGCGTCAGCGCCATCGGCTCGATCATCATCTGCATGCCGACGAGCTTGCGGGCGAGGTCCTTGGCCGCGAGCACCTCCTCGAGCACCCGCGCGCTGGCCGGAGGCAGCTCGTCCGGATCGTGGCCGAGGGCCTGGAGGTAGTCGTGCAGGACGTAGAAGTGGCGAGCCTCGTCGTGGGCCTGGCTGGTCGCCGCCATCTTGGCTTCCATGCTGTGCAGGCTTCCGGCCAGCTCGGTCGAGACCTGCCAGGCACAGAGCTCGCCCCAGAAGATCACGCTGAACAGCCGCCCGATCGCGCTCCGCTGCGGCTCATCGAGGTGCACGCCGCCGTGCCGCTCCAGGAGCTCCGAGAGGACTTCGCGGCCGTCCCAGACCCGGTCCTGGCCGGTGTGGTAGATGCGCTCGAGCCGGCGCGCCGCGGCGACTTCACGCTCCCCACGGCTCAGCGACAGCACGCTGTAGGGGAAGCCTCGGCGCCGTCGGGAGAGCAGCTTGAGCACGCGCATCGTGCTGAAAGTATAAGCTTGGACCTGGAGGGAGCGCGTGCTCTGGCTGTTCTCCTGCGCCCTGATCAGTGACGCAGACCGCAAGGCGCGCATGGACGCCGACGACGACGGCTGGGAGGTGCCGGCCGACTGCGACGACTCCTCCGACGAGGTCTTTCCGAGCCGCGTCGAGCTGTGCAATGGCAGCGACGATGACTGCGACGGCAACATCGACGAGGGCCTCGACCAGTCCACCTGGTACGTCGACGGTGACGGTGACGGCTTCGGCATCGACGAGTCCGTCGAGGCCTGCGAGCAGCCCGAGGGCTACGTCGACAACGACCTCGACTGCGACGACCTGGACCCCGAAGTCCGTCCCGACGCCGAGGAGATCTGCGGCGACGGGGTCGACAACAACTGCATCGACGACGGCGACGTGTGCCGGCTGCAAGGCGAGCTGAGCTATCTGGACGCGGACGCGGTGCTGCAGGGCGACAGCGAGAGCGGCGCGGCCGGTTGGGCGCTGCGCTGGATCCCCGGCCTCGACGACACACCGGACTCACTCGTCGTCGGCGCGCCAGCGAGAGAGGACTTCGCTGGAACCGTGTACCTGGTCACTCGGGTGGAGTCCGGTCAGAACCTGCTGGAGGACCAGCCGGTCCGCATCCGCGGCGACGAAGGAATGCTCCTGGGCTTCGCCGTCGACTTCGTGCCGGCGCTGGACGGCGAGGGTCCGGAGCTGCTGATCGGTGCGCCCGGCACGGACCTGGACAGCGGGCGCGTGTACCGCGCCGATACGCCCGTTGGAGGCACCGTTCCGGTCGACGGCATGGACTACATCTACGGCTCGAGCAAGGGAGCCACCCTGGGTGCGGCGGTGCTGGGCTGCCCCGACCTGACCGGCGACGCCCTGGCCGACGTCGCCCTTGGTGCGCCCGTGGCTTCCATGGGCATCGGCTCGGCCGAGCCGGGCCGTGTGAGCGTGCACGACGCGGCCTTCACGGGCGCTGTGCGCGACGGCGACGCGACCGCATTGATCACCGACGACAACGCCACCACGCTCTTCGGCACGGCGCTTGGAGCCGCAGACGCAGACGGAGACGGCCAGCCGGACCTGCTGGTCGGCGCGCCCACGGACAGTGAAGCGGCGCTGGCCGGGGGCTCGATCTCGGTCTTCTACGGCCCCCTCTCCGGCTCGTTCTCCATCGAGGACCGCGACGCGGTGGTCCTGGCCTCCTTCCCCGGCGACAACCTGGGCTCGGCGCTGGACGCCTCCGGGGATCTCAACCTCGACGGCTACCGGGACCTGCTCGTCGGGGCATCCGGAAGCAGCGTCGGCGAGGAGCGCGCGGGCGCGGCGGCCCTCTTCACAGGCCCGATCAACACAGCCGAGGTCGAGCTGACCGACGCCCTCGTGCTCGTCCGCGGCGAGCAGGGCCGCGCCGGGGCCAGCTGCGCCCAGTGCGTCGGCGGATCGATCGCCTTTGCCGGGGACATCGACCAGGACGCCTTCGGCGACGTGCTGATCGGCGCCGGGCGCTACGACTTCAACGGCCCTCAGGGCGACGACGACAGCGCCGCGCTGTTCTACGGCGGAAGCGGCCTGGCGGGCACCTACGACTACAGCGACGCGGATCTGCTCATCGAGGGCGCCCGCAACAGCTACTTCGGGGGCAAGGTCGGAAGCGCCGGGGACATGAACGTCGACGGCATCACCGACCTGGCGGTGGGCGCGATCGGCCAGGGCAACGGCGGCGTCGAAGGCGCAGGCGCCGTCTTCCTCTTCTGGGGATCAGCCCCCTGAGGGCAGCTCGAGAGCGTCGGGATCGATCCCCTTCGCCTCGAGCACCTCCGCAGCATCCCGCACAGGGTCGTAGTAGCCGTCCTCGACGGGCAGGAAGCCGTTGACGCCGGGCAGTGCTCGGAGCAGCTCGCGGCCCTCGGCGCTCTTGGTGCTCACGCCGTTCATGGCCGCGGCCATGGCGGAGACCGCCGCCGGGGGCAGGCCCTCGCGCAGCACGTAGGCGCTGTACGGGATGCGGTCGGACTTGGCGACGATGCGCATCGACGGGGCGCTCGGATCGCTCGCACTCAGAGCGAGCTCGATGGAGTTGACCGCGCCCGCCAGGACCGCGCCGCGTGAGACCGCGTCGAAGACCCCGGCGTGGCTCCGATACCAGCGCGCCTCGACGTCTTCGAGGGGGTGGACACCCGCCTCCTGCAGCATCGCTGCGGGGTAGATGAAGCCGCTGGTTGAGTTCGGGTGGACGAAGCCGAAGGGTCCGCCGCCCAGGTCCGGGAGGCCCGCGACGTCCCGGACGGACTGGTCCTCCAGCATGATGATGTACGCGCTGTACTCGGCCGATCCGCCCACCACGTGCGTGCCCACCAGCTGCAAGGGCATGGCTTCGCGAGCATGGACATAGGCCCGCGGCCGGAAGGTGGCGCCGTCCACCTCCCCTCGACGCATGGCCTCCTCGACGCCCTCGTAGGCCTCGAGCGGGACCAGCTCGATCGTGACGCCGAGCTCATCGCCGACGTGATCCCAGAGCGGTTGCCAGCGCTCGACCGCGCTCTCCGGGTCGACGAAGGCGGTCATGCCCCAGCGAAGTCGCGAGACCCCCGCCTCGGCGAGGGCCTCCTTTCCTGCAGAGACCGTCTCTTCGTAGGACGCCTCCTCGACCGGTGGCGCCTCCTCGTCCGGGCTCGTGCACGCGAGCGCGAGCAGCAGCACTTCGGATCAGGTCCGAGTTCGGTACATGGACAGGAGCTCGCCCGCGAGCATGATCCGGTTCCGGCCGCGCCGCTTGGCTTCGTAGAGGGCCAGGTCCGCTGTCTCGATGAGCTCGGCCGGGGACAGCCCGTCGTCCGGGAAGGACGAGACGCCGATCGAGATGGTCATCCGGCCCTCGGGCTGAGACTCCTCTGCGTGGGGGAAGTCCTGCTCCAGCACCGCCAGGCGGAGCTTCTCGGCGACCAGTCCCGCTGCGCCCTTCGGCGTGTCCAGCAGGACGACCGCGAACTCCTCGCCGCCGTAGCGCGCCACGACGTCGACCTCGCGCAGGTTGTCGCGGAAGATGCGGGCGACCTCCTTCAACACGAAGTCTCCCGCCGGGTGACCGTGCATGTCGTTGTAGGCCTTGAAGTGGTCCACATCGATCATGACGATGGACAGCGGGTGCTCCTGGCGGAGGCAGCGCTGGAGCTCCAGCGACAGCTTCTCCTGGAAGGAGCGGTGGTTGAGCAGCCCGGTCAGGCCGTCCGTCTTGGCGATGTCGGCGAGGCGGGCCACCGCGCGGCTGAGGCGCTGGTTGATGCGCGCCAGCTCGGAGTTGGCGGCCTCGAGCTCGGCCGTGCGTCGGGCGACGCGGCCCTCGAGGATCGAGGTCTGGCCCTCGACCTGGCGCGCCATCTCGTTGAAGACGCCGCGGAGGAGCTCGAGCTCGGCGATGGCCGCACCGTCGGCCTCGCGGACCCGCGCGGAGAGGTCGCCGTCCTTGATCGCCTGCGCCGCGGCGTTCAGCGACGCGAGGGGGCCGATGACCTGGCGGCTGAGCAGCAGCCACAAGCTGACGGCCATGACCAGGAGCATCAACAGGCTGGCGAAGGCGAGGTTCACTCTCAGGCCCGAGATGGTCGACTCGACCCCGGCCATGGACACGGCCGCGACCAGCGTGCCCCAGCGGATGGAGCCGACGTCCGAGCGCGTCTCGACGGGCAGCGCCGCCAACAAGGCGGGGGCGCCGTCGACCTCGGTCCGCTCGGAGACGGCGACGCCGACCTCGAGCGCTTCAAGGGTGAAGGCGTCGGTGACGACCTCGCCGTAGCGAGAGGTGTCGGAGTGGGCGAGCACCCGTCCGTCCGCATCGACCACGCCGACCCAGAGCAAGCTCTCGTCGCGCTCGGTGGCCGAGCCCAGCAGGGCGTCGAGGGCCTCGACGCGCCGCTCGGCGAGGTCCGTGGCGGCTGGGACGGCCAACAGCGCCAGGCTGTCCATCGCGCGGGCCTCGCCGTTGCCGCGGTGCTGACGGAGTCCGTTGTAGGCGAGGAGCGACGACCACGCGACCAGGATGAAGGTCGCGAGCCCGACGACGCTGATGATCAGCCGGCTCCGAAGGCCCAAGCGCGCTCCTGAGGGGTGGAAGGACGCTCGCAGCGTACCAACGAAAAACTGTCGGTTGATGACAGATTCATTCCCGGGATCCTTAGAATCGGCGGCCGAATCGCACGGCCCAGGCGGACCCGCGGGGGGGGGACTGCCACTTCTGCTGCTCGAAGTCGACCAGGGGATCTCCCTGAGCGTTCTGCAGCGTCACCGCGCTGTCGGTCACGAAGCTCCTGGCGGCCTGGTAGCGGTACTCGACCCCGATGAGCGCTGCCGAGCCCACACGGAAGTCGACGCCGACACCTCCTCCCAGGCGCACGGCCGTCTCACCGTAGCGAGCCTCGCCGTAGCTTCCGTCCTCGGCTGTGTAGGACATGCCGAGGTTCATCCGGTCCGTCCCGGCGAGGAAGAAGAGGCTGGGCTGGGTGCGCGAGGTCGGGAAGAAGGAGGCCCCGAGCCGTCCCATGGCGCCGTAATGGACCGGCGTGAAGTCCCAGGTGCCGCCCCCCGGTACGGCGCCCAGCAGCGCCTCGCCGACGACCTCGAGCAGGAGCGCCCGGCTGTAGAAGCCCTCTACGCCCGCGTAGACGGTCAGCTGGCCCACCTCGTAGAAGCGGACGTGGAGAACTCCGTCGATGCCCGACCACGACACGAAGGCGATGAAGGCGCCCAGCACCGGGCGCTCGGTGGGCGCCCAGAACGAGAGCCCCACCGCGAAGTCGAACTCGGGCCGATCGGCCGGGGCTTCGTCGACGATGGCGGGGGGTGGGAGCACCGGCGTTCAAGTTAGTCGGCTTCCGTGTTCGCTGCGCTGCCACGCCTGGGTGTCGGGATCTCCTGCGAGTTCGCCGGAGGCCCACGGGGATCCGGTCTGGACGCTGTCGCCCTCCGCGAGGCCTGGCCGGACCTGATCCACTTCCTCGAGGTCGGCGCCGACGTCGCTCGCGGCCTGGACCCGCACATGCAGCGCTGGGCCGAAGCCGGCTGGCCGGCGACCTACCACTTCCTCGACCTGAACCTTGCCGAGGCCGACGACCTCGACGAGGACTGGCTCCGGGCAACGCTGGAGATGGCCGATCGCCTCGGAGCGCACTGGCTCTGTGGAGACGCCGGCTACTGGCACCTCGGCCGGCGTGAGCGTGGGCACGAGCTGCTCTTGCCCCCCATCCTCTGCGCCCCGGCCGCCGAGGAGATGGCCCGCGCCGTCGGGGAGCTGCAGGAGCGCTCCGGCCGCCTGGTCCTGCCCGAGAACCCCCCCGCTGCGGCCTATGTCGGGCCCCTCCACCTGCTGGACTTCTTCGGCCGGGTGGTCGAGGCCGCCGACTCCGGCATGCTGCTGGACGCCGCACACCTGGCCGTCTTTCAGCGCCACCGCGGCCACGATCCCCTCGACGGCCTCGCCGACTTCCCCCTCGAGCGCGTCGTCGAGGTGCACGTCGCCGGCGGCGTGGTGCGAGAGCACCGTGGCTATCCCTGGGTCGAGGACACCCACGGCCCCGAACCCCTCGACGACACCTGGCAGATCACCGAGTGGGTCGTCGAGCACGCGTCCAACCTCAAGGCCCTCGTGTACGAGTGCGAGCACAACGCCGCCCCCGAGGTGCGCGCCAACTTCGAGCGCCTGAACGCGCTCTTCGCGCCATGAGCCACCAGGCCCTCGCCCGCGTCGTGATGCGGCTGCTCCATGACCCGCAGGCCGATGTCTCCGCCGCCGACCTGAGCGCCGAGGAGCGCGCCTGGCTGTCCGAGGTCGACCCCCGCGCCTGGAGCGTCGATCACGAGCGCCCCGCCCGCGTGCTCAAGGGACTGGTCGATGAGCTGCCTGCGAGCGTGGCCATCGCGACGGCGCGCGCCTCGTACCCCGCAGTCCTGGCCTTCTTCCGCTCGACCTGGTTTCACGCCGAGGTGGACCATCGGGGTTCCCTGATCGAGGGCTTCGCGGAGCACCTCCGCGAGCTCGGCGCGGATCCCGGGGTGCTGGGCATCGAGCTCGCCCAGGCGCGGGCGCGACGCCCTTCGAGCGGCCGGGGGCTGTGCTGCGCGCCGGGGGTGGCCGCCGTGACGGTGGACGGATCGGCGCTCGAGAACCTGAACCGCATCGAGCGGCTGCTCTTCGAGCTCTCGCTCTTCCCGGCGATGGCGCTGTCCAGGGAGCGCCCTGGCCTGCCCGAGCTGGCCCCACCCGCGGGCACGCTCCACCTGGTGGTCACGCCAGAGGGCCTGAGGCAGCTCGGCCGCGTCGTCTGCGAGGTGCTGCAGCGCCTCCCCACCGACAACCTCGCTGGGGTCGTGACAGAGCTCGGCCTGCCCTCTCACGTCGCCGAATCACTGGAAGCGGATCTGCTCCGCCACGGGCTCGCCGTCATCCGGTAGAGTCCGGCCGTGGAGCCTCTTCGCATGCAGGACTTCGTCCGTGCCTTTCCCAGCGTCAAGGCGCTGGACGGCGCGGATCTGAAGGCGCTGTTCGCGGCAACGACGTCGGTTCGCGAGCTCGAGAACAGCTTGCTCTTCGACGAGGGCGACCTGCCCAGCGCGGCCTACTTCATCGTCTCTGGGCGCGTCCGCGTCGAGCGCAACCTCGAGAGCGGGCGCAGGGTGCCCCTGGGTCGCCTGGGTCGGGGGCACGTCGTCGGGGAGATGAGCTTGATCGCGGGTCATCCACGCTCCGCGGCCGCAGTGGTCGAGGAGGACCTGGCGGCGCTTCGCATCGATGTCGACACCTACGAGAGCCTGCGTGCCGAGTGTCACCCTGGCGCCATCTGGCTGCTGGGCGAGATCGAGCGACGGATGAGCCAGCGCATCACGGCTACCTACGACCGCACAGTGCGGCTCCGAGACGAGCCGGATCTGGCCGAGGACATGCCCACGGACACCGCCGTCCCGAAGCGCTGGTACGAGCGCTGGGTCGGCTGGTTGGGGGGCTGATGGAGCTCGGACCGCTGCTCGAGTCCCACGCTCTGACAGCCCGCCTCAAGCCGGAGCACGTGCAGAAGCTCGCCAGCGCTGCGCGCGTCCGGACCCTCGTGCCGGGCGAGGCCATCTGTCGCGAAGGACTACCGGCGACGACTTTCTTCCTGCTCATCGAGGGCAACGCGCGGGTGACCCGAACCGCCCCGCGCGGACGTCAGGAGGTGCTCGGACTGCTCCGGCCGGGCAGCCTCTTCGGGCTGGTCGGCATCGGGGACCGCAGCGGTCGCCCCGCCACCGTCGCCAGCACCGAGCCGGGGGTGGTGGTCGAGTTCCCCGGGGACCTGTTGGACGGCGACCCCCGCAGCGTCGAGGGCCACTTCGTCATCGCCCTCCGCGAGATCCTGGCCCTGGCGCTGGACCTCCAGCTCCGAGCCGCGAACCAGCAGCTCCTGATGCGCGCGGACGAGCTGACCGAACGGAGCCTGGACGACGAGTGGGACGCCGGCACCCACGGCGGCTGGAAGCAGCCGGCGACCTAGGCTCAGGCCTAGCCGTTCCGCCAGGCCGAGAGGGCCTCGTCCAGGTCGTCGACGTCGAACTCGGGCCAGGGAAAGGCGCAGAAGTGCATGCGCGCGCCGTCGAGGTGCCAGAGGGGAAAGCCGGAGGCGAGGTAGCCCGTGTCACCGGTCCGGATCAGGAGATCGATGGGCGGCAGGTGCCCCGTGGAGAGCGAGGTCTGGAAGACGCGCACATCCCCCGTCTCGACCCGCTGCGCCGCGTCCATGACCTCGCGACGGCCGTCGAAGGCGCAGAGCAAGACGAGGCGACGAGGCCCCTCCCCGGCCGCATCGGCGGCAATCTCCACGCCCACGCCGATCTGGGGGCAGACGCTCTCCCAGTCTCCGATGATCTCGAAGCCCGCCTCGTGCTGCTTCAGCAGCGAGGCCCCGTCCGTCGCCAGCCAATCAGCGAGCACGCCGACCTCGACGCGCCGCCGGAGCTCGAAGTCCTCGCGATTCCCGAGCCAGACGGTGACGGTCTCGACGCCACGCTCCCACGCCGCGCCGACGATGTTTACGAGCCCCAGGACCCCGACGGCCTGGCCGTGGAGCGTGTCGAGATCACGGCTGTGCGCCCAGCGACGGGTACCGCTGGGAATCAGCGCGAGATGACGGGGGACACCAGACAAGAAGGGAGTCTAAGGCCTGCCGGGTAAGCCAAGCAGTAAGGGATTGTCACCGCCGACCCGTTGTCATTCTTACAGGCTCGCTACTCGCCCTCTTCGAGGTACCCCAGGGCCTGGAGGCGCGCCTTCGTCGCTGCATCCATCTCGCTCTCTTCGGCCGCGACCGCCCCGGTCAGCGCGATGCTGAACTGGTCTCTGGCCTCCTCGTCGAGCTTCGCGCCCTGGTTCGAGGAGCAGCCGTCGTTGGTCTGCTCACCGGCGTCGAAGGCCAGGTCGTAGACCGCACAGGGATCGAGGCCGCGGGGGTTGCCCTCGTTCGCCTTGATGAGCTTCCAGTCGCCCTGGCGCACGGCGTGCACCTGGTTGCCCTCGAAGTCCTGCTCGGCGAAGACGATCCGATCGTTGGTCCGCGGATCCGGACGGTCGTCCACCACCGGGATCTCCACGCCGTCCTCGTCGACCTGGGGCTCGGGCAGAGGCGCAACGAAGGCCTCGAAGTCGGCGCCGAAGAGCGGCTGGCCCTGCCAGCTGTCCGGGATGTCGCCACGGGCGGCCTCGACCAGGGTCGGGGCGAGGTCGATGTGCCGCACCACCCACGGCACGCGGGTGCCGGCGTGGACCGAGTCGGGCAGCTTCACGATGAGCGGGATGTGGATCTGCTCCTGGAAGAGCGTCGTGCCATGCCACCAGCCGCCGTGCTCCAGGAACTCCTCGCCGTGGTCGGCGGTGACGACGATCAGGGTGTCGTCGTAGAGCCCCTCGGTCTTCAGCCAGTCGATGAGGTGACCGAGGTCGGCGTCCATGTGCTCGATCTCGATCCGGTAGGTCTCCTTCAGGTAGTCGACCTTGTCCGGATCCGGGTGCTCGTGCTCGGCGCGGGCGTAGGCCACGCCGTTGAAGGGGCGCTCGAAGTAGGGGTCGTGCGGCTCCATGAGGTGCATGACCGTGAACCACCGGTCGCCCCCCTGGGCGTTGACGAAGCCCTGGACGCGATCGATGGCGACCGTGGCCGGCTGGTAGAAGTCGTCGACGTTCTTCGTCTCGCCCTTGAAGCGCTCACCGACCTTGCGCAGCACGCTGTACATGGACAGCTGGTAGACCGACTCGGTCGCTCCGAAGGGCAGGTTCGGCGCCAGGTAGGGGTAGTGGTCGAAGCCCTGGGCGAAGCCGAAGGTGGCGGTGACGTTCGTATTGTTCGGGAAGCCCGCCGTGGCGTAGCCGTGGCCCTGCATGGCCTCGGCGACCGTGAGGACGTCGCCCGGGAGCTTCGAGCTCTTGAGCGACGCCGTGTGGGAAGGCGGGACCAGCGAGGTGTAGATGCTGGCGAAGCTCGCGCGGGTCCAGCTGGCGTTGCTGTGCGCCCGGTCGAAGACGATGGCGTCCTCGGCGAGGTCATCGAGGACGGGGGTGCTCGCCACCCCGCCATAAGGACCGATGTAGTCAGCCCGCAGCGTGTCCACGACGATGAGCAGGACATTCGGAGCGTCGCCCAGGTGGGCCTGGTCGTAGCCGGAGCGAGTCGGAGCCTCCGAGGCCGTAGCCCCCGGCGCCATCGCGAAGACGCCGGCCAGCACGAGGATGAGCGCGTAGGCCGCCGCGTGGCCCCGCGGCTCCATCAGGATCTTCAGCGGGGTCTTGCGCAGGAGGATGGGGAAGAGCCAGAGGCCGATCAGGAAGTCGAGGCCGAAGCCGCCGGCGATGATCAGCTTGCCGCTCATCGGAACGCCTGCCTCGGCGTAGACCACCTTGTTGGCCAGGAACATCGTGATGACGAGGCCCAGCGAGCAGAAGGCGGCGCAGTGCGCGAGCGCCCAGGCGAAGGGGTCGGTGAGCCCCTTCCACAGCTTGGACAAGACGATGAGCCCGATTCCCAGCGCGATGCCCTGGCCGGCCCCGATGCAGCCGTACAGGACCGTGGCGTAGACCAGGGCGACGTAGTCGCTCACGGACCCGGCCGAGGTCAGCAGGAAGGTCGCCTCGATGAGCCCCACGAAGGTCCCACCGAGCATCCCGGCCTGGATTCCCAAAAGCAGCTTCCGCATCATCGTGCAGCTCCTCCAGCGGTCACAACGGTGCCCGTGTAGTCCGTCGGAATCTCGACGCCCAGCAGGAAAAGCAGCGTCGGCGGCACATCGAGGATGTGCACGGCGTCGGCCTCGACGCCCTGCATGGCGAGCAGGCCCTCGGTCTCCTGCGCGGGGCTGGCGGCGTGGTCGCCGGACCAGGCCCCGGTGTTCGGCTCCCACACCTGGGCGGGGACACCGCCGAGCGTGGTCGCGCGGGAAGCCTGCCAGGGCGGCTCGAAGACCAGGCGCAGCCCGTCCGGGAACTCGACGACCTCGCGGATGGGCCGCTCACCGTCGATCTCGACCGCCTCGAGCTCAGCCGCGACCTGTGTCCGAAGCGCCGGGGTGTCCTCGACCAGGAAGACCTGGCCCGTTCCCATCGACCACGCGCGCGTCTCCGCCCAGTCCAGGTCATCGGTGATGAGCGAGCCGGCATCACCCTCCTTCAGCGCCAGGTGCCCGAGGCTTCGCAGTACCGCGTTGACGTGCAGCTGCTTCTCCGAGGCGTGGAAGCCGTGGTCCGAGAGCACGACGAGCACATCGTCCTCGTCGAGGCGCGCGCGGACCTCTCCGAGCGTCGCGTCCATCCAGATGTAGCTGTCCCGGATGTGCCCGAGGTCCTCGCCCCAGGTCATGTGCGAGATGCGATCCGTGGCTGTGAACACCGCGATGAAGAGCCCCTCCTCCATGCGGTCGAGCTCCCCGATCGCGATGCGCCTGCGCCGCTCGAAGCGCTCCTTCGTGTCTGCGAGGAAACGGGCCTCGTCGATCAGTCCGGCCTGCAGCGCCGAGGTGTCATGAACCCACCCCACGGTCTCGAAGTCTCCCCAGCGCGCCCGGAGCTCGGAGCCGTAGCCCTCGGGCGAGGTGAAGCGGAGCCAGGGCTCGTCCGGATGGATCATCAGCGGCGTCAGATAGAGCTCCAGGTCGTTGAAGGCCTCGACCACGTGGATCCGCACCAGCGCGTGGGCCGCGACGTCTTCGCCGAGCGGAAAGCGCACATGGAGCCACTCGGACCAGGCGCCCTCGGTGATGTGGAGCTCCTCTTCGTCCACGGTCAGCAGGACGCTGCGGGTCGTGCGGTCCACGCGGCCCTTGATGCGAATCCAGGGCGTGCCCAGGCCCGGCACCGAGGGGCCGTTGAGGCGCGCGGCGTAGAGGTCGCCGTCGCGCTCCAGGGGCACCAGCGAGGCGCCCGCGACCTTGGCATCCGCCCGCTTGGAGGTCAGGAGCGAGCTGGTTGAGTTGGTCAGGCGCAGATCCGGAGTGCCCAGCCCGGAGACCATCTGTCCCTCGGGTCCCAGCTCATCCGGCGGAAAGCTGTAGGGCACCCAGAGCGCGGTCACCGCGACCCCGGCATCCGAGGCCGTCTTCCAGAAGGGCGTGCCGTTCCGTGGCGAGCTCCCTCGCGCCGCGACGAGGCCCTCCGGTCCCAGGCGCGCGGGGAAGTAGCGGTTGGTCGCGACCTGGGGCATCCGCCCGTCTCGCGAGACGAAGTCGTGGATACCGTGCCCGTCCGGCGGCAGCCCCGTCGCGAAGCTGCTCCACGCGACCGGGGACTGCGGCGGGGTGGTCGTCCCGAGCCGATGCCGCTCCATCGACGCGAGGTGGGGCAGGTCCGCCTTCCACAGCTCGACGAGGTCCGGGTCGACGCCGTCGAAGCCGAGCACCACGACCCGCGGAGTCGGCTCCTTCGACAGGCATGACAACAGCCACCACACAGCCGAACCGGTAGCATCGAGGACGTGCTGAGCGCCACAGGACTGCGCCGGAGCTTCCGGGACGCCTCGCGCGGCGAGGTCCGCGCGGTCGATGGCATCGACCTGTCGATCGAAGCAGGCGAGGTCTTCGCGCTCCTGGGACCGAACGGCGCCGGCAAGACGACCACCCTGCGCATGCTCGCGACGCTGCTGCGTCCCGACGCCGGCTCGGTGATCCTCGACGGCATCGACGCGGTGGACGATCCCGTCGAGGCTCGAGCCCGTCTGGCCTACGTGCCTGCCGAGGCCGGCCTGCCCCCGAGGCTCACGGCGAGAGAGGCGGTGGCGCTCTTCGCCCGCATCCAGGGCGCCGAGGCGAGCCGGATCGACCCGCTGCTGGAGAAGCTCGGCGCTTCGCCCTACGCCGGCACCGAGTGCGGCGCGTTGTCGACGGGCATGAAGCGCAGGGTCGTCCTGGCCCGGGCGCTCGTGCACTCCCCTCGCCTGCTGCTCCTGGACGAACCCACCGATGGCCTGGACGTCGCCGGCCGACGTGAGGTGCTGGACACCATCCGCGGGCTGGCCTCGGACGGCTGCGCCGTGCTGTTGTCCAGCCACATCCTGAGCGAGGTCGAGCAGGTGGCAGACCGCGCGGCCATCGTCGACCGGGGCAAGGTGATCGCCCAGGGCCCTCTCTCCGAGCTTCAGGGAGAAGCCGAGCGCCTCGACGACGCGTTTATGCGCCTGCTCGGATGATCCACCTGGTCGGCTCGCTGCTGACGCGAGCCCTGCGCGAGGGGCTGATCGTGCGGGCGCTCGCGTGGCCAGGCTTGCTGACGGTCCTGGCGGTGGTGACGGCTGCGGCCGCCGTCGCGGTGTCAGAGGGAGGGAGCCGGGTCGCGGTCTCGGACCCGATCCTGTCCGAGGCCCTCGAGGCCCGCGGCCTCACGGTCGTGCAGTCCGAAGACCCGGAACAGCTCCTTCGCTCCGGCGACGCCGAGGCGGCCGTGTGGCGGGACGAGGGCTGGGTCCTGGGCTTGAGCGCCGGCGGCCGGAGCGCGCTCGAGGTCGAGGCCGTCGTGCGCGATCACGCAGGCGCTGCCTGGACGATCGTGCTCCCCCCGCTGGAGCGCCGCGACCCCCGGATGGGCCCGGTCACCAGTCTCCTGCTGGGCCTGATGGCCGTGCTGTTCACGCTGTACGGGGTGGTCTTCGGCGCCGCCTCGCTGCTCCGCGACCGCGAGGACGGGACCCTGGAGGCTGAGCGGTCCCTCCCCTTGCCCGACCTCGCCCACGCCTGGGCGCGGCTGTTGACCTCGGGTCTCCTGCTCGCGGGAGGCTTCCTCCTGAGCGTGGGTCTGGTGCACGGCCTGCTCGGGGTCGATCGGCCCTTCGCCTGGGCGGTGACCGGCTCGGCCGCGGGGCTGGCGGGCGCAGCGATCGGTCTGGGCGCGATGAGCCGAGCCAAGACGCTCTCGCGGCCACTCGCGATCGGAATGATGGTCGCCATGGCGCTGATCGCCGGCGGATGGTCGACCCCGGCCTTGTCCTGGCTCCCCATCGCCTCGGTGGGCAGCCTCGTGCGCTGGGATGTGGCGCTCCTGGCCACGCCCGTCTTCGCTCTGCTCCTCTGTCACCTCGCGGCGATACTCCATGCCCGGAGCGCCCGTTGAGGGCGGGACGCGTCGCGGCCGTGGCCTGGCGGGATCTGCGCCAGGTCAACGCGGGCAAGGGATGGTGGCGCCTCCCCGCCATCGCGCTGGCGCTGCTGCTCCCACTCGGCGCCTTTCCGCTCGACAACCCGCTGCAGGACAAACCGGCCCGCGCGGGCGGAGACCTCCCCGCACAGCTCGCGATCGAGGAACGCCCGGGCTCCCCCTTCCAGCTCGTCGGCGCCGACCCGGTCGCGCTCCACGCCAGCCACGTCCCCGTGCCGCTGCGGTCCGAGCTCGATCGCCTCGAGGGACCCCAGGTGCGCGTCGAGCGCGTCGACCCAAAGCGCAGGCTGCCGGGCCGGTCGCTCCTGGTGGCGCTGCTGGCCATCTCGCTGCTGACCGGCCCGCTGGCCGAGTCGCTGCCCGGCGAGCGAAAGCGCGGCACGCTGGAGACCTTGCTCACCGCAGGCATCTCCCGCGCTGAGCTGGTGTCCGGGAAGTGGCTGGCGTGGACCGCCGCCGCCAGCCTGACGGTGCTGCTGGTCGCCCTCACCGGGATGGCCGACGGCACCCAGGAGCCGGGCCTGTGGCCGCTGGCGCTCCCGCTCTGTGTGGGCATGGCGGTCGCCCTCGGGCTCTGGCTGGGGCGGAACGCCGCGGACGAGGTCGCCGGGGCGGCCCGCACGATGCGGATCATCCCCCTCGCCGCGCTCGGACTGGCCGCGGCGGCCTATGCTCTCGCGGAGTTCTCCCCGGCCCTCGGCGCGGCTGTGCCTCTGGGCGGCGCACTGCTGGTCGCCGGTGACGTGCTCCAAGGGCCCGCGGTGCTCGCAGCGTCGGCCGCCGGCAGCGTGGTCGGGATCGCCGCGCTCCTCCATCACACCGCCTCCGGACTGAGCGAGGTCGGGCTTCGCCGCAGCGCTCAGGGACCGCTCGCGCCGACCTTCGCTGCGGCGGTGGTCTGGGGCCTGCCCGTGGTCGGACCGGTGGCCTGGATCGCCGCCGGCAACCCCTCCTTCGCCGCCGGGCTCGACGCGGACGTGGGCGCCGCGGTCGGTGGCGGGCTGCTCCTGGCGCTGGCGCTGGTCGAGCACAGCCGAGCCCACGGGGAGCTGCGTCGCCCGACCACACGAGGCTGGCTGCGAGGCCTCATTTGCGGCGTCGCCCTGGCGATGGCCGCAGCCGCCTCGGGCTGGGTGCCCTGGCCAGAAGACGCGGTGCTCGCGGCTGCCCGGGTCCGGATGTCCGGCGCGCTGGCCCCGGGCCACGCCCCCCTGGCCGCCTTGCTGGTCGTCGCAGGCCACGAGCTGTTCTTCCGGGGAGTGCTGCAGCAGCGCGTGGGCCTGTGGGCGACCGCCGCGATCTGGGTCGTCATCGCTTCGCCGCTCGACCCCTTGCGCGGGGCCATCGCCGCGCTGACTCTCGGGCTGTTGCGCAGTCGCTGCGGCCTGCTCGCGGCGCTGGCGGCCCACGCGGCCTGGGCTCTTGCGCCGACCTCACTCTCCATCCCGCAGCCCGGGCTGGCCTTGCTCTGCGGTGCCATCGCCGTGGGCTGGGCGGCCTTCAGGACCCCGCGACTCTCAGCGGCGCGTCGGGGCAGCTCGCGATGAGACGCGGCGGCGTCGGGCCGCTCTGCGGCACCTCGACGAACCACGCCGGCTCGGCATCGAGGGGCTGGCCGCGCGGCCACCGCTCGACATCCGTCGGCATGTGCCAAAGCCCGTTGTACGTCAGGCGCAGCTCGCCGCGGTGCTCGGCCCCGGTCTCCACAGGCAGCGTGTACGTGTAGGTCGTCCGCAGCAGCCAGCGGCGGTTGTTCGGGATGACCTGGAGGTTGAGCCCGGTCCTCGCACGCGATGGCATGTACGCACCAGGCAGCGAGCTGAGCTCCCCCGTCGCGGACAGGGGGCCGACGAGGCCCTCGCGGACCTGGACCGACCAGGCTCCACTCCACCCGACCGGCTTGCGGCGGCTCGGCGTCAGGTCCGCGACGTCGACCGCCACCCGGAAGGCGTCGAAGCCGAAGCGCTCTCCGAGCACATAGGCGCGCCAGGCGACGCCGATGTCGGTGCTCAGGTCCTCCTCGTCGCGATCGACGAGGCTCGTGCCCGCCCCGAGCCGCAGCGTCGGCGGTCGAGGACCGGGACGGCCAGGCTCCTGAAGCCGCGCCCGGGTGTGCTTCGGGTACCGGTGCATGGGCCGCTCGTTCGCCGAGAGCTTCAGGCCCTCGTCCTGCCGAGTCACGACCAGGTTCGGCCCGACCACCGTGCGGGCGCCGGTGCGCACCCCGGAGAGCACCTCGCTGTCGTCGATCCACTCGTTCGCGAGGCGCTCGGCGGCCATCGTGGCCGCCACCAGCGACAGGTCCTTGTACCGGGCCTGGTCCGCTTCGTTCATCGGGGCGCGGTCATGCCCATAGGCCTGGAGCGCGAGCTCGGCGTCCATCCGACTCCAGGGTACGCGGTAGACCGGGCTGGCTCCACGGCCCGAGCTGACGTCGGCCATCAGCTCCCGGTGTCGCGCCACGCGGTGGTTGCGCACCGGCACCAGGGGCACGCTGACGGCGAGCTCGTCGCACGGCTCGGCGGCCGCCAGAGACGCAAGGACCACAACCACGCCCCCACGATGCCGCACCGCCGGGCCTGGTGCTACCTTCCGCCCGTGTTCCCCCTCCTGATCGGGTCCGCTGGAGCCCTCGAGCCCGCCCAGGCCCTCGCCGAGCAGGACCTGCGCCGCGACGGCCAGGCCCACGTGCTCGGGGGCAGCGATCGATCCGAGCTGAGCCGGGCGATGGCGCTCGGGGCTCCGACCTCTCCGTGGCTGGGGGTCGGGCTGGCCCCCGAGTGGGTCCTGGCGCAGGAACCCCGTGGACCGGCCGATCCACTCATCGTGCTGCGCTCCGGCGGCCGGGCAAGCGCCGGAGACGGCCCGACCTGGGGCCTCGAGGGCGACGACGAGGAGGGCCTGGTGTCCGCTCGGGCCTGGTTCGATGTCCAGGCGACGAGCGGCTGGTTCGAGGCGGGGCTCCGCGCCGAAGCCCTGGCCGACATCGGGGCCTCGGTCCCTGTCGGCGTACGCCTCCCGGCCTGGAATCTGGGCCTTCGCCGCGGCCCCCACCGGCTCGGGGTCGCCCAGGAGCCCCGCAAGCTCGGGCCCGCCCGCTACGGCGGGCTGATGCTGTGGAACGACGCGTGGAACTTCCCCGCCATCCACGGCGCCACCGGACATCGCTTCGACCGCGCCGGCGAGGTCCGCGTCGAAGCCGGCGTCGGCCGCCTGCAGCGTGAGCGAGTCGACGTCCAGGATCCGGGACTGCTCTGGATGGACTTCCGCTGGGCGCCGACGCCCTGGCTGGAGGTCGGCGGCTCCAGGGTCAGCCTCTTCGGAGGAGAGGGCCGCCCCCTCCCCACGGTGGGCCAGCTGCTCCTGCCGCTGGACCCCCACGTCGAGGACGACCCGGATCGCGAGCTCCCCGACCAGGACGAGATCGCCGCGTTGGACGCGCGCGTCACCTTCCCCATGCCAGCACCCGCCGACTACCTCGAGGTCTACACCCAGTACGGCGGCGACGACATGATCATGCGCTCGATCGGGCCCATCCCGACGCCATCGCTCGCCGGCATCGGAAACCTCGCGGGGGCCGAGCTGTCCGGTGGCGCCTGGCTCTTCGGCGTCGAGTGGGCGCGCCTGCAGGACGACACCTTCCGTTGGTACACAGCCCACCGCGTGTACCACCAGGGCTTCACCCAGGAGGGCCGCTTCCTGGGTCATCCCAACGGCGGGGACGCAGAGACCTGGTGGGCACGCGTCCGCTACCTGCCCGAGCCCTGGGGGGTCGAGGTCTGGGTCGAGGACCTCGAGCGCGTCGGGGTCGTGTCCGTCGTCGGAGACACGGTTGTGGCCCTGGAGACCCACGAGACCCGACGGCGAATCGGTGTGAGCGGCGTGCTCCTGCGTCCCGAGGGCGGCGCGTGGACCGCGGGCTACGAGCTCGGCTACGTCACCGGCCGCGACTTCGTCCCGGGCGCGGACGGCTGGGAACACCGCGCCCACGTGACGCTCCAGGGCGCGCCATGGGTCGTCTACGGCAACGACGACTGAGCAGGTCAGCCGGGGAAGGCGACGTTCTTCTTGTTCTCCGAGGGCTCTTCGGCGGGGGCCTTCGGAGCCTCCTCGACCGGAGCCTCCTCGGGCTCCTCGAGCTCCACAGGATCCGGCTCGGCGTCGGCGACGAACTCCGCGTCCCCGATGGTCCGCAGCGCCTGGTCCGCGTTGTACGCGACGTAGGGGTCCTCGTGCTCGCGGAAGCGGCTGAGGATGGGGAGAGCCTCGGGGTCGCCGATGTTTCCGAGCGCCCAGAGCGCGTTCAGAGGCACTCGGCCCGCCCGGTTGCGATCGAGGTAGTCGACCAGCGCCGGCGTGGCGGCGGGGTCCTGCAGGCGGCCGAGGGCATCGACCGCAGCGCGCTGCACGGCGTCGTCGTCGTCCTCGAGCCGGAGGCAGATGGCGGGCACCGCGTCGACGGCGTCGAGATCCGCGAGGGACTCGAGCGCCGTGATCCGGATGATGGTGGACTCGTCCTCGAGGGCGGCGACGAGGGCCTCGACCACGACCGGGTCATCGACGAGCTTTCCGGCGACGACCATGTCCTGACGCACCGCCGGGTTGTCCGAGCCGATCCCCGTCGCGATGACCGCGGGATCCGGGCCACAGGCCAGCAACAACAGCATCATGCGGCGTCCCCGCCGTAGGCCTTGTAAGCGTAGGTGCCATAGGCGGTGAGGTCGTAGTCGAGCTTGTTGAAGACCAGCCCGAGGGGCTCGATGCCATGGCTCTCCAGGCGCTCGCGTGACTCGAGCAGCACGCGTCGAGGGGTCTTCGAGGCCTCGACGACGACCAACACGTGGTCGACCATGCCGGCGATCAACAGGCCGTCGTTGACCACCAGCGCCGGCGGCGCGTCCACGAGCACCACGTCGTGCTCCCGCGAGAGCTCGTTCAGCAGCTGCCGAAGCTTGAGCGACTCGACGAGCTTGCCGGGGTTCGGCGGGATCGGGCCGGCCGTCAGCAGCGTGAGGCCCTCGACTGGCGTCGCTTGAACGGCCTCCTGCCAGCTGTCCTTGCCCAGAAGCACCTGGGTCAGGCCGGTCTTGTTCGCGGTCGAGGTGTGGAAGGTGTGCTGGGTGGGCTTGCGCAGGTCGCAGTCCACGATGAGCACGCGCTTGCCCTCGTTCGCCATCGCCACACCCAGGTTCGCCAGGACGGTGCTCTTGCCTTCGGCCGGCAAGGACGAGGTGACCATCAAGGTCGACGCGGGCTTGTCCAGCGTCGCGTAGCCGATGGCGGAGCGCAGGGTCCGGAAGCCCTCGACGACCGGGTCGGTCGGCTTGAGCGAGGCGATGGTCACGCCCAGGCCCGCGGCGAAGCGGGGCACGACGCCGAGCTGCGGTGCGTCCCAGGCCTCGCGCAGCTCGTCGGCGGTCTTGAGGCTGTCGTCGATGTACTCGAAGACACCGACCAGCCCCAGGCCGGCCAACAAGCCAACGCCGAGGCCCACGACGAGGTTGACCAACAGGCGCGGGCTGACCGGCCGATCCGGCCGCTGAGCGGGCTCGACGAACTGGATGGGCGAGGCGCTCATCGCCTCGGCGACCGCGATCTGGTAGCTCTGCGCCTGGAGCGACCGGTAGACCTCTTCGGCCGCGGTCGCTGCCAGCTCGAGCTGGGACAGCCGCCGCATCTTGTCGGGGTACAGCGAGAAGCGCTCGGTCGTGTTGGCGATAGCCGCGTCGATCGCGACGCCCCGGTCGTGCAGACCGGCGAGCTCCACCTCGAGCTGGACCAGCGTCGGGTCCAGGCCGTGCTGCTCCTCGAGCAGACGCATCAGGTCCTGCTCTCCCTGCTCGATCTGCACGTCGATGCGCTCGACGTCGGGGTGCCGCTCGGTCTTCTCGAGCATCGCGGTGACGCGCTGGATCCTCAAGGTCGACAGGCTCTCGCGTACCGCGCGGATGTCGGGGTTCTCAGTGACCGTGCCCGGCCCGATGTAGTCGATGTCCTCGCGCCCCTGGACCGCACGCAGCGAGGCGATCTGGGCCCGGACCTCGGCGGCTCGTGTGGCCGACTCCTCGCCGGCCAGCATCAGCTCGGACAGGCGCGAGACGGCGGACCGGACCTCGCTGTCCAGGTCGACGATCTGCTCCTGCTCCTGCACGTCCGCGATGCGGGACAGCGCCCGGTCGAACTCGCCCTGGACGATCTCGAGGCGGCCCTCGACGAAGCGACGCGCCTCGCGGGTCTCCTGCTTGGAGCGGTCGGCCGTGTCCGCGATGTAGACCCGCGCCAGCGTGTCCGCCATCAGCCGAGAGAGCTCGGGGTCGTCCGAGGTCGCGGTGATCACGATGATGTCCGTGGACTGGTGCTGGCGGATCTCGATGTAGGGGTCGGCCGTAATCGCCGAGAAGGTCCCGGCCACGATGAGCTTGTCCGCCTCCATCAACCGACCGTCATCGTCGCGAAGCTGGAGCTTCCACACGAGCTCCTCGACGATGGGGCGGGTGGTGGCGAGCGCGATGTGGTTCTGGATCTCGTCCCCTTCCCCGCTCAAGCCCAGCGCCAGCTCCTGCAGTCCCAGGTCCGAGAGCACGGCGCTGGTGGCATCGCTGCTCGAGATCATCACCTTCGAAGTCGCCTGGTACGACTTGGGCAGCGTCAAAGCCGAGCCGAGGCCCACGAGCCCGAAGAAGAGCACGGCCTGCAGGAGCAGCCACCGTCGGCGGAGGAGCGCAGCCCAGATGCGAAGGAGTTCCACGGCCCCAGCCTATCTCGCGCCGCGGCCGCGCAACACGGCCGGCACGGTGGCGAGCAGGATCTTGAGGTCCAGCCAGGGCGACCAGTTCTGCACGTAGTGGATGTCGAGCCGCACCATCTCGCGGAAGCCGAGGTCCGAGCGACCCTTCACCTGCCACAGCCCGGTGATGCCCGGGCTGACCTGGTGCCGGAGCTCGAACCAGTAGGCGATCTCGGGATCGCCCTCGATGCCCTCGAGGTCGGCGACCGGCAGGGGGCGTGGCCCCACCAGGTTCATGTCGCCTCGGATGACGTTCCAGAACTGGGGGAACTCGTCGATGGAGAACTTGCGGATGAGGCGCCCCACGCGGGTGACCCGGGGGTCGTCGGTCATCTTGAAGAGCGGGCCGTCCGCCTCGTTCTTGTGCGCCAGATCCTCCCTCTCGGAGTCCGCTCCCGCGTTCATGCTGCGGAACTTGAAGAAGGGGAAGGTGCGCCCGCCCTTGCCCACCCGCGGCGCGGCGAAGAAGACGGGGCCGGCGCTGTCGACGCGGATCGCGATGGCCACGAACAGAAACAGCGGCGCCAACAGCGCCGTGCCGAGGAAGACAGCGCCCAGGTCGAAGGCGCGCTTGAAGGCCTCGCCGGCGGTCGGGTAGGACAGCCGCGACATCTCGATGAGCTGCAGCTCGCCGAGCTCCGCGAAGTCGAGGCGTGGGCTCACGATGCCCCAGGTGAAGGGCACCTGGAGCACGCGCAGCCCCATCTGCGATGAGCGCGTGGTCAGCGCGAGGGCCTCGGAGCGGTGGATGGTGCGGGCGGCCAGCACCAGCGTCTGGAGACTGTGCTCGTTGACGACCTCGCGCAGGTTGTCGACCTCGCCGATGACGTCCTCGGCGCGCACCAGGACCTCGTCGACCTCGGCCGGCTTGATGAAGCCGACAAGCTTCCACGTCGGGTGCTCGCCGCGACGGAGCCGGTCGGCCATGAGGCGGGCTTCCTCGCCGACGCCGTAGATCGCCAGAGGCTCCTGGGCCTGTGGCAGAGGCCAGCGGGACTGGAGCTTGAGCAGCAGGAAGCGCCAGCCGAAGAGCCCGACGAAGCCCGAGCCCAGCAGGCACACGACCAGGAAGCGCGAGTAGCTGGTCTGCGGCGCGAAGAACTGGAAGGTGACCGTGAGCACCAGCATCCAGACGACCGAGGAGCTCAAGGCCTGGAGCGTGCGCACCGCCGTGTTCATCCGGCCCGGATCGTAGAAGCCGAGGAAGCGCAGCGAGACGAGCCAGCACGCGATCAGCACCAGGCCTGGGGGCATCCAGTCGTTCACGCCGAGCAGCTCGACGAAGCCGACCTGGAGCAGCTGCTCCATGACCGGTCGCCACCAGACCCAGGCACGCCACGACACCAGCAGCGCCGCCGTCAGCACCAAGGCATCCGCGAGGACCACGAGGGTCCGGAGCAGCGAGGGGCCGCGCACTATTCCAGGGCCGAGCTCGTGCCCTGGGCTCCGCCGCTGATGGCGTTGCGGTAGATCGCCGAGCCGCCGACGAAGGGAGCGAGGATGCCCTGGATGCGCCGGAAGAAGCGCTCGACGTTCGTGATGGTCTTGGCCGGCACGTAGACGATGTCGCCCTTCTGGAGCAGCACCATCTGCGAGAGGTCCCCCTTGCCGTAGATCGCATCGACGTCGATGAGGAAGAGCTCCGGCGACTCGAAGTCCCCGCGGATGAGCAGCACGTTCGAGGTCCGCGCGTCCGGGTGGATGCCCCCGGTCCGCACGAGGGCCTCGAGGATGGTCAGGTCGTTCTGGATCTGCAGCACAGCGGGGTTCTGGACCTCGCCGAGGATGAAGACCTTCTGGTTGCTCACGGAGACGATGTTGACCGCCACCGAGGGATCGACGAGGAACTCGGCGAGCGAAGTCTCGAGCGTCGCCACGAGCTCGGGGTAGGTCAGGCCGGAGACCTGGACCGCGCCCACCAGCGGGTAGCTGATGTTCCCGTCCGGCGCGATGGTGATGGTCATGTCGAGCTCGTCGTGCCGCCAGACCTTCACGTCGATGATGTCGCCAGGCCCGAAGACGAAGTCCTGGGGCGCGGGTGCGCGCAGCTCGGCCCCCTCGTCGGCGACGTTGGGCGGGGCCTTCGCGCAGGCCCAGAAGAGGAAGACAAAAAGCCAGGTCATCCCGCACTGGCTACACCTTCGAGGTGGTCACCGTCAACCAGGCGCGCGACCGGTACACTTTCGTGACATCCTGCCGACTTGGCGCCTCTATAGTCCTGCGCGCCCGTCCGAATGCACCCCAGATTCCTCCTCATCGCCGCCGTCCCGACGCTGCTGACCGGCTGCTTGATGGATCAGTACAACCTCGCGGCGCTCGAGGACGACACCGGACCCTTTGTCGAGGGCGACGCGGACGTCGACGCCGACACGGACAGCGACACCGACGCCGACGTCAACATCGACATCGCCTCGGTGACCCCCGACTACGCGACGACCCGCGGCGGCGTCGAGATCACCATCGTCGGCGGCCCCTTCAACGGCAGCCCGACCGTGATCATCGGCGACACCCAGGCGCCCGTCACGAACTCCCAGGAGAGCGTGATCACCGCGGTGGTCCCCGCGATCTCCCAGACCGGCACGCTGGACATCGAGGTCACCACGACCGACGGTCTGGGGCGTCTGACCGACGGCTTCACCGTGCTCGAGGACGGAACGGGCCTGGCCGGCGCGGTCGGGGAGTTCTACTGGATCGACTACAAGGGCGACTACTGGACGCCCAGCCCGCCGGACGACATCGGCTACGCCTGGTTCGGCTTCATCGAGCCCGCCGACTTCGAGATCAACGAGTTCTACGCGAACACCACCAACGGCTGCGTCAGCGACTACACCTACAGCGGGCAGACATTGTCGCTGATCGACCTCTCGGTCTCCTTCATGACGCTGGAGTCCGGCAGCAAGTCGGTCGACTTCAGCTGGATCTCCTCGGACGGCGTCTACGAGAAGCAGCTCAGCTCGACCAGCGAGTTCGCGATGAGCGCGGACTACACCCTGACACCCGTCGTCCCCCAGAACGGCTGGCCGGAGTTCGGCACGGGGCGCTTCCTGTACATGCCCGCCGCGATCACGCTGACCGAGCCGCGGATCGACGATCAGTACCTGCCCTACTACAGCGGCAGCCAGGCCTTCCGATGGTCCGGCGGCAACGACGCCGACTACATCATCCTCATCCTCAGCCTGTTGAACGGCTCGGACACCAGCGATGTGCGCGAGCAGGTCACCTGCGTCTTCCCGAACACCGGCGCGGCGTCCGTGCCCTCCAGCGTCTGGAACACCTACTCCAGCGACATGATCATGGTCGTGATGGCCGGAGCAATGAAGACCGGCGGCGGCGGCACGCTGGACCCCAACAACAGCGACGTGGCCATCGCCGGGTCCAACTTTGTCTACGGTGGGGCGTACACCCAATAGGGTCGAGGTCCTGGGGCTCCCGGTCGACGTGCTCGACCGCCGAGGACTGCTCGACGCCGTGGCCGGGCACATCGACGCCGGCGATCGCGTCACCCTGGGCTACCTGAACGTCCACGTCGTGAATACGGCCATGCGCGACGAGGGCCTGGCGGACTTCCTCCGCGGGCTCGATCTCTGCTACGCCGACGGCGCGGGTGTCGTGCTCGGAGCGGAGCTGCTCGGCCACAAGCTGCCCGAGAGAATGACCGGCGCAGACTGGATCTGGGACCTGGCCGAGGCCGCCGCGGGCCGCTGGCGGATCGTCTGGATCGGGGGCGAGCCCGGGGTGTCGGGTGCCGCGGCCGAGGTCCTCCGCGCGCGCTTCCCCTCCCTCGAGCTGCACCCCGAGCACGGCTTCGAGTCCGATGTCGCCTCGCTGATCGAGCGGGTGAACGGCTTCGAGCCGGACATCGTCCTGGTCGGCATGGGCACGCCGACGCAGGAGCGATGGACGCAGATCCACCGGTCGGCGCTGAGCGCGCCCGTCGTCTGGTGCCTGGGCGCGACCGCCGACTTCGTCTCCGGAAAGACCTCGCGAGGCCCGGCCTGGCTGCACCACAACCAGGAGTGGCTGGCGCGCCTGTGGACCGAACCGGGGCGCCTCTGGAAGCGGTACCTCGTCGGAAACCCTCTCTTCCTGGTCCGGGTGCTCAGGGAGCGAGCGCGACGCTGATCCGCCCTGGCGCCCAGTCGTAGTCGACCCCCAGCGCCGCGCAGATCGGCGCGAGCGCAGGCGGCTCCTCGCCAACAGGAGCGTCGTCGAGGACCTCGAGACGCCCCCCGTCTTCGACGACGCGCATCGGGTGCTGGTCGGAGCCCTTGCCCCATCGCTCGAGGGCGTCGAGGACGGCCACCGTGACGAGCAGCACCCACACCGAGCGGCGGCCCTGGACGCGTCGATCGGTGATGTCGACCTCGATCTTCGCGATGTGGCGACCGAAGAGCGCAGCGCTGGCGACGCCCTCGGCGACAGCCTCGGCCAGGCCGTGCAGACCGCTCTGCTCGTCGGCGTACTCGCGCCCGATGCGTGCGACGGCCTCGACGGCGGCGAGCTGTTGCTCGATGGCCTCGCCGCACTCCGCGAGCGTCGCCTGAACGTCCTCGTGATCGAGACGCGCCTGGGTGAGGTGCTGAGCCGTCACCCCCTGCAGCTCCTGGGGCGTGGCGTAGGGCCCGCTGGCCTCGGCCAGGCGCTGCAGTCGATCCCCTTCGGAGGCGTTCACCTGGCGCAGGAACTGGAGGTTCCCGTGCAGCACGCCGACCGGGTTGCGGATGTCGTGGGCGGCCCCGCGGACCAGGCGGCCTGCCGTTCGAAGCCGCCACAGCGTCAAGTCATCCATCTGGCAACAGAGCATAGCCGCGCTCGCCAAGGACCCAGATGCGGCCTGCGTCGTCGACCCGGAGCCCGTGCAGCTCGCCCAGGCCCCACAGGTCCGGGGCTCCGCCCACCGGCACCCCGGTCGGGACGCGCACCACGAGCCCCGGCTCCACCAGCGCGTACGCGGCGTCCTGGCCGACGGCGAGGTCGATCACGCCGTCCTCGAAGCCGGGGATCTCCACGACCTCGCCCGCGGCCGGGTCGAGCCTCTGGAGGCCGGAGAGGCTCCCGACCCAGACCGACCCGCCTTGGGCAGCCACGCATGTCGGCAACCGCACCTCGAGGAAGTCCCGCGAAGCCCCGTCGCGGCCGACAGCGATGACCCGTCCACCCGCAGCGACCCAGAGGGTGTCGCCCGCCCCATCGAGGTCCGTGGCCCGGCCCAGGTCGGGGCCCGGGACGAAGCGGTCGAGGCCACCGTCGTAGCGCCAGAGCGCCTCGCCGGCGATCCAGAGGTTGTCCGCGGCGAGGGCGACGTGTTCGACGGCCTCGGGCAGGTCGACCCGGTGGAGGCGCCTATCGACCCGCCAGGCATCGTCGGCGCCCACGACCCAGACCGCGGAGTCGAGGACCTCGACGCCGACGACCGGTCCGGGCAGGGCGGCGACATCAAGATGCCGCCGCCTGAGCTTGCCGAGAACAACCAGCTCCGATCCGCCGAGCACGGTCGCGTCGCCGACACTCGCCACGTCGAAGGCCGGGCGACCCTCTGCGGCAGGCGACACCGGCCAGGGCACCACGATGTCGTGCGCCGGGCGGACCAGCGCGAGGCCCTCGTCGGTGCCTACCCACAGGGTGCCTGGGGGGCCCTCGACGACCTCGTACACGGCCTCTCCCGGAAGCCAACGCTGGCGGGTCTCGGTGCCCAGCGCGACCAGGCCGTCCCGGTCGGCGGCCACCCAGACGCCACCGGCATCTGCCAGGGCGTATGCGGTTCCGAGGGTCGGGAAGGTCGGCAGCAGCACACCCTCGCGCAGCTCGAGCACGCCCTGGTCGTCGGTCGCCAGCAGCACCGAGTCGTCCCGAGCGTGAAGATCCCAGATGTTCAGCGTGGTCTCGACGCCCTCGATCGGCTCCCCCTCGGGCAGACCGCGGAGGCCCTCGTAGCCGACCCAGGTCCGGGCATCGGGGCCGGGCTCGACCGAGAACACCGAGCGCGGCGCCAGCACCGTCTCGATCGAGCCCTGACGAAGGCGCGCGAGGCCTCGAAAGGTGCCCACCCACAGGGTCTCCGAGTCGCCGCCGAGGGCCTGGACCCAGGGATCCGGCAGGGTGTCGTCCAGGACCTGGGTGCCGTCGAGGCGAGCGAGGCCCTGACCCGTGCCGACCCAGACCACCTCGTCGTGAACGCGCACCGCGTTCACCTGGCTGCTCGGCAGTCCCTCCGCCGGTCCGTAGAGCTCGACCGTCACCGCGTCCTTGGACACCCACGCGAGGCCACCGCCGAGCATGGCGACCCAGGCCCCCTCCTCGGTGGGCCAGACGTCCGCGACCTCCGAGCCCGACAGCGCCTCGGGGTCCGCCAGGCGGGCGACCCCGGAGGCCTCGAGGCCCCAGGTCGGGACGACCTCGACACCGTCCACCCGGACGCGGCTCTCCGCCGGGAGCGGGCCCACCTCGATGCCTGGCAGCGCCTCGGTCGCGATCGTGATCCAGCCCCCGCCATCGTCGACCTCTACGGTCGCCGGGACCTGGTCCCACCAGATGTGGACGAGCCGATCACCGTCCAGCTCTTCGAGGTCGGCCGGCTGCACAGCCACCGCGCGCACGTGTCCCGGCGACGCCGTGGCCGCACCGACGAGGAAGATCACAGGGCTTCGACGGCGCTCTTGTAGCGGTCGACCTGGCGCTCGAGGTGACCGAGCGGGCCTTCGAGCGTCAGCGCTCCCCGCGGGCACACCCACCAGCAGTACAGGCAGAGGATGCAGTCGGGCTCCTCGGTCTTGACCCCGATGTCCTCGACCGGCAGGTGCGTGGGGCAGAAGTCCTCGCACCGGCGGCACTCCCCGCAGGCCTCGGGGTTGCGGGAGAGTCCGGTGACGCCGTCGTCCTCGAGTGAGTAGAGATCCTGAATGATCTTGAGGTCGTAGGCCGTCTGCGCGACGACGGGCCGATCGACCAGCGGGCGCACGGCGAGCTTGAGCCAGTGCAGGCTCCGCGCCTCGGACAGCTCGGCCAGGCGGCTGCGGGGAGGCGCCCGCTCGATGGGACGAAGGACCGGGACCTCGGCCGCCACGCGTCGCGCGAGGCCCTCGTCGAGCTGCCCGGCCTCCATCGCGTGGACCATGTAGGGCACGTCCCGCCAGGGCATGTCGACCAGGCGCATGATCACCAGGTCGTTGACGAAGGCGTTGTCGCTCATCGCGAGCTGTCCGAGCCGGAAGGGCTTGCCGTCGCCGGGTCCGTTGCCCTCCATGCCGACCAGACCATCGACGAGCACGAGGTCCGGGAGCACCGCCTCGTTGATCGCGAAGATGTTCTTGCCCAGGTCCATGTGCATGTGGCGCTTGGCCTGGCCCGTGCAGATGCCCACCCAGTTCTTCAAGGCACAGGACAGGCCCGCCTCGGCGTGCGTCTTCACCTTGGGGATCGAGATCAGGAAGTCCGCGTCCAGCACCGTGCGGGCGACCTTGGGGCGAGCGCCGGCGTGCAGGACCACCTCGACCCCGTCGTCCTGGTTCAGGTCGAGGACGTCGACGTCGTAGCGGCGCTTCAGCTTGTCGACGCGAAGCCTGCGGAAGCTGTCGATGCCGCGGCGGTGGACGCCCACGTTGCTGCCGTCGCAGACCACCAGGTTGCGGTAGCCGCGGTTCTGGAGGCCCTCGATCAGCGAGCAGAGCACCCGCAGGTCCACCGAGTTTCCGACCAACGCGACGAGGTCGTTGTTCAGGTTGGGCTTGAGCGCGATGCGCGCGCCGAGGTCCGCGGGCAGCCGCTCGGAGAAGGCCGTCAGCAGCTCCTCGATGGCGTCCTTGACCTCGACCGTGGTCCAGGCCGACCTCAGCGCGACCCTTCCGCGCTCGCAGGAGAAGTTCATGCGTGCTCAGAGTCGCCGACCGAGACCCCGATCTGCCCATCCGTTCGCACGAGGTCCCGCCAACACACCCAGCCGCCCCCGTCGTAGCAGACGAGGAGCTGGCCGTCGGGCTCCAGGTCCCGCAGCTCGGAGAGGCGCACCGGCCCGAAGACGTGGCTGTTCAGCTGGAAGAACCAGAACTTGCGCTGCGCCTTGGCGTCGCGATGCTTCCAGATGCGCTCGCAGCACTTGCGGTAGGCGGCGACCTCGTCCGCATCCCAGATGCCGTTGTCGTTGGCGTCCCAGTGGGTCAAGAGAGCGCAGTTCTGCTCGACGCGAGCGCGGTGATCGGCGTCGGCTTCGAGCCGAGCGATGATCTCGCGCACCTGCTGGGCGTGGTGGACGTCCCCGATGGCTTCGAGGTGTTCGGCCTCCTTCTCCAAGGTGCCCAGTGCGTGGGCCTCGCGCCAGCGGCTGGGCAGGAGCCCCATCGACTTCAGGATGAAGGGCGTGAACCAGCCCGTTCCCGGGACCGGCAGCGCCGCGTTGCCTGCCGCGACGAGGCCCGCCGGCACGACGCGGAGCACGTCCAGGACCTGGCTCCGAACGGCGTCGCGCTGCTCGACCGTCAGCTCTTCCCCGGTCTTCATCCGGTGTCGGACGAGGCCCCAGACCTCCTTGCTCTCCTGCAGCTCGCCGACGACGTTCGTCCACTGCTGCAGGGCCGCCTTCTTCACACCCTGGGTCATGCGAGAGAACACGCCGGGGGGCTTCTCGATCTGGTCGATCTCCTCCTGCACCCCGCGCAGGCGGGCGGCGTCCTCGGCCTGACCCTGGGCCTCGAGCTCCGCCGCAAGCGTGCTCAGCGTCGCAGCTTCAGCCATTGCGGAGGCCCTCCAGGACGCGCTCGTAGCGCAACCATACCGCGTCCCAGTCGTAGTGCTGCTCGACGTAGGCGCGGCCCTCGGCGCCCAGGCGTAGCCGCTCCTGGGGCTCGTCCATCAGCCGCACCATGGCGTCGCGCATGGCCTCGACGTCCCCTCGCGGGACCGGGACACCGAGCGCTCCCGTGGCCTCGCGGACCGCGGGCTGGTCCGACCAGATGACGGGCTTGCCGCAGGCCATGCCGTCGACCGCAGTGAAGCCGAAGCCCTCGTCCATCAGCGTCGGGAAGAGCACCACGTCGGCCTCGCGATAGAAGGGCGCGATCTCGGGCACGTCCGTGTGGAACTCCACCGGCTGGCCCCAGGCCTGGACCTCGAGCTGGCGAAGGAAGACGGCGTCGTCCACAGCGCCCACGATCTGCAGGGAGGCGCGCTGCTTGTACCGCTTCGGGAGCCGCGCGAGGGCGTCGATCGCCAGGTGCTGTCCCTTCCCGGGCAGGATGCGGCTGGGGTAGACGAAGCGCACGGGCTCGCCGGGGGTGTCCGCCGGGCGGAAGACCTCCAGGTCCACGCCGTTGTGGATGACCTCGATCCGCTCCCGAGGGATCCCGACCTCGACCAGGCGCTCTTCCGAGGCCCTCGAGACGGTGATGACCTTGCCCAGGGTCCGTGACTTCGCCTTGTAGAAGAGCTCGCGCGCGATGGCACCGGGACCGCGTCGTTCGGCGCCGAAGTTGAGGTCGTGCACGATGCATGCGGCCGGCGCGCCGAACGACGGCGCCTCGATCGAGTTCGAGAGCACGGCGTCGGGCTTGAAGGCGCGCGACTCCTTGGCCGCGGCCCACCACAGCCGGCGCCAGCTCGCCGAGCGGTTGGCGTCCCGCAGGTCCACCGCGACGGCTTCCGGAGGCACGAGCTTGCGGTCGTTGCGGAAGCCGACGACCAGGCGCACCTCGTGCCGGGTCCGCGCCCGCCGGTAGAGGTTCTCGAAGACGGTCTCGGTGCCCGAGCGCACGTCCGGGGGGTAGCGGCGGGCGACGAAGAGGATGCGCATCAGGGAAAGTTGGGAAGCGGTCCCACCATGTCGTGCTCTCGGAACCAGGTCAGGGCCGCCGCGATGCCCTCCTCGAGGGGACGGGTGGTGTAGCCCAGGTCCGCGCGGGCCTTGTCCGAGGAGAAGCGGAAGCCCTCGGCGTACCCCCACCGCATCGAGTTGCTGTTCAGCAGCGGCTCCTTGCCGGTGATGGCCTCGCCGAGGTCGCCGAACAGCCCGGTCACGGCGGCGAGCCAGTAAGGGACGCCGAGCCCGGGGGCCTTCGTTCCGGCGACCGCGGCGATGCGCTCGAAGACCTGGCCGTACGTCAGGTTCTCCCCGCCCAGGATGTAGCGCTCGCCTCGCTGGCCGCGCTCCATGGCCAGGACCATGCCCTCGGCGACATCGCGCACGTCCACGAAGCTGTTCACACCGCCGGAGTAGCCGGGCACCTTGCGATTCACGACCTCGAGCAGCAGCGCGCCCGAAGAGGGCCGCACGTCGTAGGGGCCGAACATGAAGCCCGGATTGACCGCCACAACGTCCAGGTCCTCGGTCCCCAGGGCGAGCTCCTCGGACTGGCGCTTGGTCGTGGCGTAGCCGTCGGCCAGGCCGAAGTCGCCGAAGTTCCAGGGGGTGTCCTCGTTGGCATCCGCGTCGCCGGTCGCCAGTCCGACCGCGACGGTCGAGGAGCAGTGCACGAGGCGTTCGATGCCCGCCGCGCGGCAGGCGGCGAGGATGTTCTCGGTGCCCACGACGTTCGCCGCGTGCAGCGTCGGTGTGACCTTGGCCTTGATCGAGACGGCCGCTGCGCAGTGAAAGACGGCCTGGGCTCCCTCGAAGGCCGCCTCCAGCGAGGAGGGATCCCCGAGGGTCGCTTCGACCCAGGAGACATCGAGCTCGTCGAGGTGGTCGGTCCGGCTGGTCGAGCGCTTCGTGCAGACCACTTCGTGGCCCCTCTCCAAGAGCGCCTTGGCGAGGTTCCCCCCGACCAGGCCCGTCGCTCCCGTGATGGCCACCCGACTCATGGGGGCCGTCTAACCCGGCCAGGGCTCCTCTCTGAGCTCGAAGCGGCCGAAGTCGAAGGGGGTGCCCGGCGCGTCCTCCGCGTGGACCAGGACCTCGCGCAGGCCCTCGCGCCGGAGCTGGTCGGCCCGGTACCAGCAGAAGGGCTGATTGCCTCGCTTGCCGAGGGTGCAGTGGGCCGTGAAGGAGCAGCCCGCCATGCAGGTGGGCGCGTAGTAGCAGCCCGCGCAGCGTCCCCAGAGCTCCGAGGTGTCCCGATCCCGGGCGAAGGCGAGCTCGTCGGCGTGCTGCCAGATCTGCTCCAGGGAGACCTCGCGCAGGTTGCCGCCGTCGTAGGGCGCGGTCGGCAAGGACGGACAGCCCTTCACGACACCGTCGGCCTCGATGCCCAGGACCTGCTGGCCGGCCCGGCAGCCGTTCCAGTGCGTCGGCGGCAAGCCCGGCCGGCTGCGGAGAACGGCTTCGTGGGGGCCGAAGTAGCCGATGTTGTTCCCCGCGAAGACCTCGAAGGGGAGCTCTCGCGCGATGGCGTCCCGCTGGATGTCCGCGAGGGTCTCGACGATGTCCAGGATCATCCAGGGCTGCACGATCCAGTCGGGACGGTCGGCGGCCCTGCCCATCGGCACGGTCAGCTGGACCTGCCAGACCCGCACACCGGCTCCCTGCAGCACGGCAGCGAGCTCTCGCAGCTCGCCCATGTTGAGCCGATTGATCTGGGTGTTCGCCGTGACGATGAGGCCCTCGGCCCGGCCGACCGCGAGGGTGCGGAAGCAGGCGTCCCAGCCACCGGGCACGGCGCGGAGCTCCTCGTGGGCCTCGCGCAGGCCGTCGATGCTGACCCCGATGGCCGCCAGCCCGGCGCCCTTCAACGCCTTGACGAGGGCCAGGCCGACCCGGCGCCCACCGGTCTGCATCGTGACCCGCACGCCGCCGTGGTGGAGGACGCGCACCACGTCGATGAGCTGGGGATGAAGGTAGGCCTCGCCGCCGATCAGGGTCACCTCGCGCACCCCGAGCCCCACCAGCTGGGCCGCGGTGTCCAGGACCTGTTCGGCGTCGAGCTCCTGGGCGCGCGAACTCCCCGCGCGAGACCCGCAGTGTCGGCAGGCCTGGTCGCAGGCGAGCGTCAGCTCCCAGACGGCGTAGACCGGCCGGTCGCGCTCCAGATCGTCCCGGAAGAGCCGCCGGGCGGGCTTCTTCACGCCTAGGTGTCGTCGTCGTCGTTGCAGTTGCTGTCGACGCCGTCGCCCGCGATCTCTTCTGCGTCCGGATGGATGTCCGGGTCGTCGTCGTCGCAGTCTTCGTCGCTGTTGTACCCGTCGCCGTCGTTGTCCTCGAAGACCGAGGTGTCCGGGACGCCGTACAGCGCGACCGCGTCGCCGTCGCCGCCTCCGCCAGGCCCGATGCAGCCCGTCACGGCCAGGCCGGCCATGAGCGCCGCGGCGGCCACGGAGACCTTGCCGACGACGCGGGTGCTCCCGCAGCCCGGGCAGTCGCTTCCGTCGGCCCGGCGGAAGGTCGCGCACTCCGGGCAGGCGATGAATCTCTCGATGGACATGAGCGCTCCTCGGTCAGGCCCTGACGCTTCGAGTATGACGCGAAGTCCTGCGCCTGGGGACAAATGCCGAGATGGTGGGTACCGTAGAGCCGATGCTGCTCCTGTTGGCCTGCACGCCCGAACCTGTCGACATCGTCATGCGGGAGTCCGGCACGCCGGACAGCGAGGTGACGGCGGACTCCGGCGGCACCACCGAGGACTGGCTGGGTGGGGCCGGTCTGGGGACGCGTCGGACGCTGGTCGCTGTGAACTACCCCACCACGCGTCAACGCATCTACACCCTCGACCACGAGGCCGAGATCCTCGGCTACTTCCAGGTGCCGGGCTCGATGTACAACGTCGACGGCGGGGACTCCCACGCGCAGCTGATGGACTTCGAGCTGCTCGAGGGCGGGAACGTGATGCTGTCGATGTGGCCCAAGGGCTTGTTCGAGGTCAACCCGGATGGCGAGGTCGTCTGGGAGATGAACGACGTCCACGCCTCCCACGATGTCGACCGCCTCGAGGACGGCAACTACCTGATCGCCCGAACCTGGGCCGCCGAGGGCGACAAGCAGATCGTGGAGCGCACCCGCGAGGGCGAGCACGTCTGGAGCTGGCGAGGGAGCGACCGCTACGGCGAGCACGAGGAGTTCGGAGACATCAGCGACGAGTCCGGCGCCTGGATGCACATCAACGCGGTGGAGCGCCTCGACGAGGGCATCACCCGGGCCTGCATCCGGAACTTCAACCTGGTGATCGACATCAACCGGGACGGCCTCGTCGTCAACGAGATCCAGCTCGCCTCCACCCGGGCCGAGTACGTCGACGTCGAGGGCCGGGTCGCAGGCGAGAAGCCCCACGGCATGGAGACCACCGACGAGGGCACGGTCCTGGTCGGAACCCGAGCGCCCCACCGCGTCGTCGAGGTCGACGAGAACGGGGGCATGGTCTGGCAGTTCCAGGCCGACGGGCTGCGCAGCGTTCGCGACGTCGATCGCCTGCCGAACGGCAACACGCTGTTCACGGAACGCACCGAGGTCCTGGAGGTCAATCCGGAGGGCGAGGTGGTCTGGCGATGGGAGGTCCCGAGCTTCCCCTGGCAGGAGGACACGATGGAAGAGGTCGCCCCGATCATGTCGGTCTTGCGCATCGACGCCGAAGGCAACTCTTCGAACCGATGATCCTCTTCCTCTCGCTGGGATGTGCGCCACCGGAACACTTCCCGCGGAAGGAGCGGACGCCGGCCTCTCAGCGCCGCATCGAGGGCTGGGACCTCCAGGCCGCGCTCGGGCAGCCCATCACGCTCGTCGGCGTGAACTACCCCCTGACCAACCAGCGCCTCTACGCGGTCGGCGAGGACGCCGAGGTCCTGAGCTTCATCGAGCTGCCCGAGTGGGTCTACGACCCGGACACGGGCGAGGAGATGCCCGGCATCCTCATGGACTTCGAGCTCCTGGACAACGGCCACATCGTCTTCGCGATGATGAACAAGGGCGTCTTCGAGATCGACCCGGACGGCGAGGTCGTGGACCAGCGCATCAGCGACGCCTCCCACGACTTCGACGTGCTGCCCAACGGCAACCTGCTCGAGGCCAACACGTGGGCGGCCAAGGGCGACTACCAGATCACCGAGCGCGACCCCGAGGGCGAGGTGGTGTGGGGCTGGCGCGCTCAGCAGCTGCGCTCACCGGATGTGCGCGATGTAGAAGAGCACTTCGAGGGCTGGCTGCACATCAACTCGGTCGAGCGCCTGTCCGACGGCATCACCCGGGGCTGCCTGCGCGACGCGAACCAGATCGTGGACATCGACGCTTCGGGCGAGATCGTGCGTACGCTCACGCCCAAGAAGGGCGAGCGGCCGCACGGCATGGAGACCACGGACGCTGGAACCGTCCTGGTGGCCACGCGCGAACCCAATCGCATCGCCGAGATCGATCTCGAGACCGGCGAGGAGGTCTGGGCCTTCGGCGACAGCGACCTGCGCGGCATTCGCGACATCGACCGACTGCCGAACGGGAACACCCTGTTCACCGCCGAGCACGAGGTCGTCGAGGTCACCCCGGACCGCGAGGTCGCCTGGAAGTGGATCGTGCCCGAGATCGAGGGGCAGGCCCTCCCGATGGACGAGGTCACGCCGGTCATGGCGACGCTCCGTGTCCAGGCCGACGGCAGCTTCTCGAACCGCTAGCCGCGCGCTCCTAGCGCTCGATGTAGCCGAGGGCCTCGAGCGCTGCCTGGTCGACCCCGCCCTCGGCCGCGTCCGGCCAGACCAGCGTGTCGACGAGGTCGTCCCGACTCCACGGCCCGCGCAGGTCCTCGCTCGGGAGCAGGGACCGGCCAGGGAGGTCCTGGGCCGGGCGGATGCCGATCAGCTGCAGGAGCGTGGGGGCCACGTCGAGGAGCTCCCCGTCGATCGTCGAGCCCGGCTCGACCCCGGCCGCGCGGAGGTAGATGACCCCGCGCTCGTCGTGGTCTCCGGTGTACTTGCGATCGGTGAGCGAGACGTAGTCCTCGACCGGCTCTCCGCCGACGGTGCCGTCCAGATCGCGGCGGGTCTCGTCGGACAGGGTCAGGCCGAGGGTCTGCTCGTCGATGCGCTCCCAGGTGTAGAAGGGGGCTCCAGACTCGTCGACGAGCTCGGCCAGCGCGACCTCGATCGCGGGCACGTCGCCGGCGACGGTCAGCTTGGCGCCCAGGCGGGAGACCTGGACCTCGCCGAGGCGCTCCTTCAGCCGCTCGGTCTTGGGCTGCACGAAGACCTTGCCGGCGTCGAGGGCCTTGAACCCGTGGTCGCTGACCACGACGATCGCGCAGTCGGGACCGACCTGATCGATGAACTCGCCGAGCAGGGCGTCGGCCTGGATGTAGGCCTCGGACAGGGGGTCCTCGGGCTGATCGAGCTGGTGCCAGAAGCGGTGTCCCAGGCCGTCGGTCGCGTAGTAGGTGAAGGTCGCGACGTCCGGATCGTGCTCGTGCAGCGCGTGCACGAAGACGTCTCGATCGATGCGTCCGCGGAGCAGGTTGAGGGCGACGAAGCGCTCGTCGTCGTCCGGGCGGGCCCGGCGCTCGTGGAGCTTCCAGGCAGCGACCTCGCGGAGGGTGGAGAGCCGCAGCCCTCGCGGGATCCCGTCCAGAGCCAGCCGCCAGCCCCCTCGCGCCTCGATGCGCTGGCGCTTCATGCGGTTGGCGAGCTCCAGCTCCTTGACGAAGGAGAGCTCCGGAGGGTGGGTCTCGGGCGTCGGCGCGAGCCACGCCGGGACCAGGAAGCCGTCGAGCTCGCGCGGCGGGTAGGTCACCAGCCACTTGTAGATGCCCAGGCTCCTGCCCTCGTGCTCGGCGATGTCCCAGAAGCGCGGGACCCGGGCGTCGTCCGCGTGCACGTCGAAGCCGTGGATGCCGTGATCGCGCGGCGGCTTGCCCGTCGCCATGGTCGTCCACAACAGAGGCGAGAACATCGGCTCCATCGAGAGCAGCGTGCCGCGAGAGCCGTCCTCGGCCAGCCGCTCCAGGGCGGGCAGCTCCATCGCGTCGATGCGGTCGAAGGTGGCCCCGTCGATGCCCACGACCAGGAGCTGCGTCGGGGTCGGTCCCGGCTTGGGAAAGAGCACGCTGGCCACGAACAAGCCCGCAGGCACGAGCGGTGCCCAGGGCCGCATCCACAGCTTCTTCGCAAGACCGAGCAGCGCCCCGAGGCAGGCCGGGAGCACCAGCGCGAGCAACAACCAGGTGCCCGGCTCGTCGAGGAACCAAGGGTTGAGCGTCGACAGGAAGAGGCCGAGCAGCGCCCCGGGGATGGCCGCGAGGGTGGCGCCGGCGAGGGCGGACTTCAGGCGCACAGCAGCCCCCCGGGCTCGAACTCGTCCCAGAAGTGCCAGTCGCCGGGATGGGCCGAAAGCCAACGCGACAGGTGCTCGGCGACGATGTCGGCGCCCTGCTCGAGGGCCGCCTTCAAGGGCAGGTCACGGTCCAGCTCGATGGCCTCGGCGATGACCGAGCTGTGGTCCCCGTTCCGGGCCTCGTACCAGGTGTGCAGGGGCAAGAGCGCAGCCCCCGAACGCAGCGCCATGTAGACCGCACCCACCGGGACGCGCATGCGCTGCCCAAGCACCTCGCGTTCGTAGCGACGGCCCAGCTCCTTGCCGCCGCCGGTCCCATCGACCGCCGACAGGACGACCTCGCCGGCCTCGAGCCGCCGCAGGATCGGGCGCAGGCTTCGACCATCCCAGATGCGCCCAGGCACCTCCTCCTCGAGGCGATGGCGGAGCCGGGTGACCCGCTCGCCCTCGGCGGAGATCGGTCCCTCGACGCCACCCCCGCCGACCTGGTTCACCGAATATCCGAGGGCCCCCAGCTGACAGAGCGGCAGCTGCGCGCAGCCCATGTGGGGATGCATCAGCACCGCACCCCCGCTCTTCAGGGCGGAGTCGAGGTGCTCGACCCCCCGAAGCTGGACGTACGAGGTCCCCTCCCCGGCCGCGATCCGGGCGAAGGTCCAGCTCACGTACTGATCGGCGAAGTGGTTCTGGAAGACCTTCTCGCAGACGTGGTCGAGGTCATCACGGTCCGGGAACGCACGCCGCAGGTTCGCCATTACACGCGCCCTCTGGCCGCTGGCTGCGCGGTAGACGAGGCGGCCGAGCGCCCGGTTGGCGCGAATCTCCGATCCGGCCGGCAGCCGGTTCAGTCCACGACGGTAGGGCCCCCAGACCAGGCGGCGGTACACGTCCTTGATCGGGCTCTCGCCAAAGACCATCGCTCAGTTCATGTACCCGAGCGCTTCCAGACGGGCGCGCTCCGCGTCGGAGAGCTCGACGGCCGAGCGGTCGGCGTCGCCCTCGAGCAGGGGGCGCACCAGCTCGACGAGCGGGGCGGTGTCGACGTCGGCGGAGACATCGACCTCGGTGGCGTGGGGGCCGTCCTCGACAAGGTAGAGGGCGTCGTCGAAGTCCTCGGACTCGCGGCGCACGAAGAGGCTGGTCTCGGAGCGGAGCCCCGCCATGCGCAGCGTGGGGCGCTGGCCTGGATCCTTCGCTCGAGCGGCCAGGTTGGCTTCCCGGTCGTAGCAGAGGCTGCGAGCGACGCTCCTGCCGTGATCGACCAGGCTGTGGCCGTCCCCATCGTGCTCGATACCGATCAGGTCCAGCAAGGTCACCGGCACATCGTTCAGCTCGACGAGGTCCTCGCGCACGCCCGCCTCGAGCCCCGGCGCCCGGATGATGAGGGGCACCCGCAGGTTGTGGTCGTAGACGTCGTCGCCGTGGTCGAACCAGACCCCGTGCTCGCCGAAGGACTCCCCGTGGTCGCCCACCACAGCGACGATGGTGTCGTCCTCGACGGCCTCGAGCAGCCGGCCGAGCTGCTCGTCCGCGAAGGCGATCTCGCCGTCGTAGGCCGCGAGCACGTAGTCCAGGTCCCGAATCCCCGAGAGCGAGCTGCGCAGGTAGGGCGCCACCTCGTCCAGGTCGACCGCGTCCATCGAGGTGTGCTCGGGCGAGCGCGGGTCGCCCTCGTAGACGAGGTAGCCCTCGGGGGGCGTGTAGGGACCGTGCGGATCGAAGAGGTGCACCCAGAGGAACCAGGATCCATCCTGCTGATCGAGCCAGTCGAGCGCGAGGTCGACGGTACGATCCCCGCGTCGCTCGAGGACCTCGTCCGGGGAGAAGCGACGCTTGATCGCCGCCCAGATGCGAAGGGGCAGCAACCCGCTCGAGCCGTGCCAGCCCGAGAAGTCGTCGTCGTAGGTCTGGAAGCCCCGTGCGAAGCCCTTGTCACCGTCCAGGACGTAGGCGCTGACGAAGGCTCCGGTCGCATAGCCCCGCTCGGAGAGGACCTCGGACATCAGCCGCTCCTCGTCGGGGACCGGCACGCCGTTGAGCAGCGTCTCGTGGCTCCACGTCCCGCGGCCTCCGAGCAGGGTCGTGTGGCTGGGTCCGGTCACCGCGATGTTGGCGAAGGCCCGGTCGAAGCGCGTCCCGGTGGCCGCCAGGCCGTCGAGCGCCGGGGTGCGGGCTTCCTGGTGGCCGTAGCAGCCGATGCGGTCGGCGCGCGTCGTGTCGAGGGTGACCAGCAAGACGCTGGGGCCGCCCTCGCCCGTCGGCGCCAAGGGCCGGTCGAGGCCGCGCACGGGCATCAGCAGCACGGCAGCGGAGAGCCAACGGCTGATCGGGAACCTGCGGAAGAGCGTGAGGAGCCCGGCCAGGGCGATCCAGCCCGCCAGCTGGATCGGCAGCGCCGTGCTCCAGTGAGCCTCGGTGAAGGGAGGCGGGTCCGTCGTGCCGTGGAGGATCCACTCGAAGGCGGCGACCAGCAGCGCGGCCCGTGAGAAGCCCTCGAGCCCGTCTCGTCCTCGAAAGCCGAAGGGGAGACAGGCCACGCCAAGCATGATCGAGCCTCCCGCCAAGAGGCCGATCGGCGTCGTGAGCCACAGCCTTCCGCCGAAGGCGACCACGGCGGCTTCGACGAGTCCGAAGAGGACACCGAAGACCGCAGCTCCGATCAGCGCCTGTCGCATCCAGGGCTCCTAACGCCGAACTTGTGGGCGGGATGACTGTCAACCGGATGTAAGGAATCCCGACGATCACGCGTTCTGGCGCCGGAATGGTCCGGATCCACACCGACAACCGAGTTTTTTTGTTGCACCTCTACAGGCGCGCTGGCACACTCCGTCGCCGCCTGGCACCCCCGCGCGCACGCACGGCCCGCGCACCTCGCCTCCGGGAATCTGCGAATGAAGTCTCGCCTCGCCCCCTTTGCTCTCGTCACGCTCCTGCTCGCGCCGACCAGCGCGTTCGCCAAGGAAGTGGCCGTCGCCCCCTTCATCGCAAAGGGCGGACTTGATCCGCTCATCGCGTTGAACATCACCTCGCTGGTCAGCAGCGAGCTGGACTTCAGCTCCGAGTACGAGGGCGCTCTCCAGATCGAGGAGAAGCCCAGCGGCCTGACGGTCGCCTGCCTCTCCCAGAGCGCCTGCCTTCGCAAGATCGGCAACGCTACGGGCACCGAGCACCTCGTGGCCGGTTCGGTCGCTCCGGCCGGCGATCAGTACGAGATCTACATGGTCCTCTACAACACCAGCGGCGGCAGCTTCGTGAGGAAGAAGTCGTACAAGGTGGAGACCACGCCGGAGCGCATGGCCGACTCGATGGGCGGCTTCGTCAAGGAGCTCGTCACGGGTAAGAGCCCCGGCGCAGCCCAGGCCGAGGCCACCGTCAGCGATGACTTCGACGCCTTCGAAGACGATGACTTCGACGACTTCGACTTCGACTCCGAAGACTCCGTGAACACGCGCATCGAGCTCCCCCAGACCTCGACCGCTTCCCTCGACGACTTCGAGGAGGAGCCGGACGAGTGGGAGATGGAGCAGCGGCGACAGGAAGAGGACGCTCGCCGTCGGGCCGAGCAGGAGGCCGAGCGCCGCGCCGCCGAGGAAGAGCGGCAGCGTCAGGAGGCCGAGGCCCAGCGCCGTGCGGACGAGGAAGAGCGCCGCCGCCAGGAGGCCGAGGCCCGCCGGCGTGCAGAAGAAGAGCGCCGCGAGCGCGAGGAGGCCGAGCGCCGTCGCGCCGAGGACGAGCGCCTCGCCCGAGAGGAGGCCGAGCGCCGAGAAGCGGAGCGCTCCGCGGCGTCCTCGTACGACGAGGAAGAGGACTGGGACGACATCTCCTTCGGCGACGCATCGGATGAGATCGAGGTCGAGATCGACGACATCTCCTTCGGGGACGCCTCCAGCGACATCGTCGCGGACTATGGCTCGAACGACAGCTACTCCGACGACGACTACGGCTACCGGGACTACGACTCGGGAAGCAGCTCGAGCGGGTACGACGACGACTACGACGACGGCTACTCCTCCCGAAGCAGCCGCACGACCTCGCGCAGCTACGACGACCTGGACGAGCCCGAGGACGACTACCCCTCCTCGTCGAGCTCCCGCAGCTCGCGTAGCAGCTCGAGCGACTCGCGGAGCAGCAGCTCCCGGAGCACTCGCAGCTCAGACGCCACGATCCGTACGAACACGAACGACCCCAAGCTCGGGATGAAGCTGCGCGCCGGCTACTCGAACTTCCAGGGTGTCTTCAACTTCGTGACCTACGGCGGCGAGCTCGCCATCCCGGTGGCGGACGCGGTCTTCGTGAACGTCGGCCTGGAGGGCTACTCGACGCAGCGCGCCATCCCCGAGGCCCTACGCGACCAGTACGGCGGCGCCACGACGCGCTGGAACCACATCATGCCCTTCAACCTGGGCCTGACGTACCAGAACACCAAGCGCGACTTCCGCCCCTACATCGGCGGTGACCTGACGCTGACGCCCTACACCAAGAACTTCAAGACGGCCCCGGGCGTGCGCCTGCACACCGGAGCGGACCTGATGATCACCGACCAGTTCGGGCTCAACGCCAACCTGGGCCTGGGCGCCTGGTACGGGCGCGACTTCGACACGGTCCAGGTGGGCGTGAAGGAGTACGGAGCGACCGCCGCCATCAGCGGCGGCACCGTCATCCTCTTCTGATCGCATGAAGCGCCGGTGGGGGGTCCTGAACCTCGCTCAAGGGGGGGTCTACGTCGCCTTCGCGCTCTACCACCAGGACCGCTGGCTGGGCGCGACCGCGATCCTGGGCCTCGCCGCGCTCGCCCAGGTCGCCGCCGGGGGGCTGCTCCTTGCCCGAGGCAACGACCGCGCCATCGGGCCCGCGAGCTGGCTCAGCCTGGTCGCCGTCGCCATCGTCATCGGCCTCTACTTCCAGGTCGGCCTGCACATCGCCGACACCTTCACGCCCGTCGGAGCCAAGACCGGGTACGCCTTGATGGGGGGCGCCGGAATCACCCTGCCCTGGCTGATCTTCCTGCCGATCGGGCAGATCATCGCCACCTGGCGAGCCCGCACCGCGGCGGCCGGATCCCTGGCGATCCTCGCCGCACTGCTGTTGCCCTCGGCCGGCCACGCCGTCGCGCTCCAGCCCGAGCTCAGCTACCCCGCCCAGGACGGTGCCACCGCCGCGACCTGGCTCCGTGAGGCCTGGCTCGGCCGGACCGGCGCGCCACCCCCCGACGGGCCGGGACCGGTGGTGGCCGTGGTCAGCGTCGTCCGCGGCGGCAGCCTCGTCGAGTCGCACACCCACGAGGGCGCGTCGCTGCCCGAGGTCCTGGAACACGCCCTCCCCCTCGCGACCCCCGACACCGAGGCCGGCCTGGTGCTCGAGCTCGCACGCGCGGAGGGAGAGCTGAGGGTGCCCATCCTCGCGACGACGGGCCCGATCCCACTCCGGCCGGGCCGCACCGGTCTGAGGCACGCCGAGGGCGTCCACTCCGCGCTGCGGACCTGGCGTGAGCCGGTGATCGGCTTCCGCCGCATGCTCGACGGTCCCACCGTTCCAGCGTTGAAGCCGTCCGAGCTCGAAGGCATCGAGACCGCCTGGGTCGACCTCGACGCCTGGCTGGCCATGGAGTCGGGGACGCACGCCCTGGACAACGGATGGGTCGAGGCGCCCGAGCTGAGCGCCCAGGCCGCCCTCGACGCCGCGCTGGCCGGGGCCCTGCACATCGCCCACAACCAGTCGGACAAGGGCAAGTACGCCTACGTCGTACGCGGGCCTGGGGGGACCCACGGCGGCGGCTACAACTACCCACGCCACGCCGGGGCGACCTGGTACCTCGCCCGAGTCCACACGCGCACTGGCGACCCCGTCGTCGGCGAGGCCGCCCGGCGAGGCATCGCCTACCTGATCGAGCACTCCAAGCTCACCGACGACGGTGGGGCCCACGTTCACGATCCCGGCCGCAGGGACGGAAAGGCCTGGGTGGGAACCACGGCGCTGGCGCTCCTGGCGCTGACCGAGCTGGACGTAGAGCCCGAGTGGCAAGAACGCTACGCGCGCTTCGTCGCCTCCGCCGTGGACGAGCGCGGGAGCGTGCGAGGCGACATGACCGTCGCGACCGGCGAGTGGCCGGTCCAGGACGAGGTCACCTACGCCCAGGGCCAGGGCCTGCTCGGACTGGCTGCGGCCGAGCGCGCCGGCCTCGACGTGAGCGATGCCCTCGACCGGGCCATCGCCTACGTCGACGGCGACTACTGGCCCATGCCGGCCGCCAACCTCGGAACCCTCGACGAGCACTGGATGTGCCTCGCCTCCGCCGCCGTCGGCGAGATCCGTGGCCATCCGGCGGGCCAGGACGTCTGCACCGCCTACCTGCGCGGGGTGGCCGCCCAGGCGCCGCGACCGGGCAGCGGCCTTCAACCCGCCGCCGGACCTGCCGCCGGGCTCGCCGAAGCGGTGATCGCCCGGGCCGAGCTCGATCGGCGGGCGGGTGTCGTCGGTCCGTACCGGCAACGCAGCCTCGACTACGGCCAGCTGATGCTCGACAACCTCTACCAGGAGGGTGACCGCACGCTCCTCGGGCGTGCCGAGAACCTCATCGGTGGCTTCCGCGACCGGCCGTGGTCCCTCGATGTGCGGGTCGACGCGGTGCAGCACATCGGCTGCGCTCTGCTCGGTGTGGAGCAGCTGATCCGGGGCGAGGCCTTGCCTGGCGCCATGCCGTAGGGAATTCCAGACACCCGAGTGCGACACTTTTGCCGCATGGGCACAGATCCCACAGGGACAAGCCCTCCCCACGATCGCGAGGCCGCCCCGGGGGCCCGATCAGCCGGATAGTGGCCCCCCGGGCCCCTCGACACGTCCACAGCAATTCGATTGCAGTTGGCACGGGCCTTGCAGCTACGTACACTGCCAGACCTGCCCTGCCACCCGTTCTCTTCGGAGGTTCAAATGTCCATCCTCTTCGCCCTGGTCGCGTGCAACACCACGACCAACGAATCCATCTACGCAGAAGACCCCATCGGTCGCATCACCGGTCAGGTGACCGGGATGGACGGAGAGGGCATCGACGGCGTCGAGGTCAGCGCCGACGGCATGACCGCGCTCACCGGCCCGGACGGCTGGTACACCCTGGACGGCGTCGAGCCCGGCCAGAGCGTCGTCAGCTTCGTCCTCTCCGGCTACGCCAAGAACTACAAGCGCGTCCAGCTGCAGTCCTGGGAGACCATCTCCGCGGACGCCACGCTGACCGAGATCGACGGCTTCGACATCCTCGACGCGCGCAGCGGTGGCATCGCTCAGGTCGGTGACGTCTTCGTCGACTTCGACGCCTCCAGCGTCGTCGATGCAGACGGGCAGCCCTTCGACGGCGACGTCCGCGTCGAGGTGACCTACCTCGATCCCTACACCGAGGACATCGACTTCGCCCCCGGCGACCTGACCGCCCTCGCCTTCAGCATCGACGGCCTCACCAAGGACGCCACCGAGCCGGCCCAGCTGGTCAGCTACGGAATGGTCGACGTCAGCCTCTTCGACGAGGACGGCGAGCCCCTCAACGTCGATGAGGACAACCCGGCCACGGTCGAGATGCCCGTCAACAACGGCGACCTGCCGGACGTCTACCACCTCAACGAGGGCGACGAGCAGGCCACCTGGTCCTTCAACCCCAAGAAGGGGATGTGGGTCGAGGAGGGCAACGGCGCCGTCACCACGAACGATGATGGCGACCTCGTCTTCACCTTCGACGCCACCCACTTCAGCTGGTGGAACTGCGACCAGGGCTTCGTCCCCACCTGTGCCTACGGCAAGGTGACCGACGTCCTCGGCTTCCCGGTTCGCGGCGCTCGCGTCGACGCCAAGGGCGGCCAGTCCTCGAGCTCGGTCTACACCGATGACGACGGCAACTACGTCGTGACCGTCATGGTCGGCGACACCGTCAACTTCGCCGGAACCACCGCGGTGGGCGGCCGGAACTGGTCCGCGGACCACACGGTCTACCTCTACGGCTACGGCTCCAGCGCGGCCGACTGCCAGCCCATCCCGGACATCGAGATCGAGGTCTGCCGCGAGGCTGGCATCGTGATGACCGACAACCTCGACTTCCACGTCAGCGGCGCCGACGTCGGCCAGAATGGCGACCAGCTCCGCGCATGGTTCTGGGAGCCGCCCGGGGACGTCTGGCGCTGCCAGGACCTCTGGGACAAGGTCGAGGAAGGCGAGTGTGTCGAGTCCAACCCCTCGGACTACCCGCAGATCTGGGGCTACGACAGCAACCTCGACGAGAGCACCCGCTCCGCCGGTGAGTGGCTCGAGATGAAGACCCCGCGCGACACCTACCACATCGACCAGGAAGACCTGGACGGGAACCCAGTGTACATGTACCAGACCCTCGAGGTGGTGAACACGAAGGGCGTCGAGATCGTGCACAACGACATCGACCTGCAGGGTGGCGACACCATCCGCGGCAAGGCCCCCGGTTCCTCCGACAGCTACTTCGGCGCCATCGAGGACGAAGAGTGGGTCACCATCCCGCAGGCCGTCACGCTCACCAACATGGAAGGCCCCCAGGGCAACGTGGCTCGCGCCGGCGGGATGAACATCCGCTTCGACGGCCAGAGCAACGATGACGACATGATGGTCTTCGTGACTCCGCACCAGCCCGAAGGCGACGCGGTCGAAGAGGGTCTCCTCTGCCGCGAGGCCGACGACGGCGTCATCGACATCAGCGGTGGTGACCTGGGCAAGGTCGCGCCGGGTTGGGCCAGCGTCAGCATCTACCGTCCCGAGTTCACCTGGACCGTCGGTCCGGACGGCCTCCCCATCCGCGTCCAGGCGGTGTCCGGAGCAGTCGTCGAGGCGAACCTCCGGTAACGGAGCCCGCGTCAAGGACAGAAGGGTCGGCCTCGCGCCGGCCCTTCTTGCTCTGCCCTTCTTGCTCTGCCGCTACTCGGCGACCGCGTCCCCGTGGTCCAACCAGGACTGCAGGATGATCACGGCGGCCACCTGGTCGATGACCTCCTTCCGCTTCCTCCGGGACATGTCCAGGCGCACGAGCATCGCCTCGGCGTCGACGCTCGAGTAGCGCTCGTCGACGTAGATCGGGGTCACGCCCATGAGCTTGCCGAGGGCCTCGCCGACCTGGCGGGCCAGGCGGGCCGGGCGGGCCTCTGAGTCGTCCAACTCGAGCGGAAGGCCGACGACGAGGTGCTCGATGCCCTCGGCCTGGACGAGCTCGAACAGGGCCGCGGCGTCCTTCTTGACGGACTGCCGAGCGAGCGTACTGTGCGGGCTCGCGAGGATGCCGAGGGCATCGGAGAGCGCGACGCCGATGGTCTTCGTTCCGACGTCGAGCGCGATGGCGCGGCCTTGCATGGAAGGGGCCTCGTGTTACTGTACGCGTGTTCAGTTGGAGCGCTGGTGGAACGCCCCCGAGCTGTGCTGCTTTCGCAGGGAGACGAGGTCCTAACCGGACAGACCGTCGACACGAACGCGGCCTGGCTGGCGGAGCGGTTGACCGACCTCGGCTTCGACGTGGTGCTGCAGATGACCGTGGGCGACCGGCTCGATGCCCTGGTCGCCGCGACCCGCCAGTGCTTCGAGGCTGGCGAGGTCCTGATCTGCACCGGGGGACTGGGACCGACCCAGGACGACCTGACCAGCCAGGCCGTGGCCCGTGTCCTCGACACCGAGCTTCGCCTCGACGCGGACGAGTTGGCTCACATCCGCGCGCTCTACGCCGCCTTCGGGCGCACCATGGCCGCGAGCAACGAGAAGCAGGCCTGGCTCCCGGCCACGGCGGAAGCCCTCCGCAACGACTGGGGAACGGCGCCTGGGTTCTCGGCCGAGCACGCGGGCAGCGTCGGCTTCTTCGTGCCCGGAGTCCCTCGCGAGATGCGCTCCTTCTGGGATCACCGGATCCGCCCGGCCCTGCTGAGGCGCTTCGAGCTCCCAGGCGAGCGCCTCCGCACGCTGCGCTGCCTGGGCATCCACGAGTCCAAGCTCGCGACGCTCTTGAAGCCCTTCGAAGACGTCGACGGCATGGTCCTGGGCTTCCGCACGATGCTGCCGGAGAACCAGGTGAAGCTGCGCTTCGCGCCTGGCGTCTCCGCGGAGCGCGAGGCCGAGCTCGTCGGAGCCGTCCGCGAGGCCATCGGCCGCTCGGTCTTCGGCGTCGACAGTGGTCCGGTCGAGGCCGTGATCGGCGAGCTCCTCGCCGAAGCCGGAGAGACGGTCGCCACCGCCGAATCCTGCACCGGTGGGGGGCTCTCGGCGACCCTGACCTCGGTCCCCGGCTCCTCGCGCTACTTCCTCGAGGGCGCCTGCGTCTACGCCAACGCGGCCAAGGCGCGCACCTGCGGCGTCGAGCCCGCGGTCATCGACCAGCACGGCGCCGTCAGCGAGCCGGTCGCGATCGCCATGGCTCGCGGCATCCGCGAGCGCGTCGGCGCGACCTATGGCCTGGGCACCACCGGCATCGCCGGACCGGGCGGTGGCACCCCCGACAAGCCCGTCGGCACCGTGCACATCGCGGTGGCGACCCCCGACGACGTGCTCCACCGCAAGCTCCGCCTCGCCGGCTCCCGCGAGCGCATCGCGCGGCTCACGATCGGCTCCGCCCTCGACCTTTTTCGCCGTCATCTGCAGGGGCGGACAGATTTTGTCCGCACCCCGGCTTAGATCTTCATCATCCCCACACCCGAGGACCCCGCAATGCCTCTCGACACCGAACGCTCCAAGTCTCTCGAAGCCGCCCTGACCTCCATCCGTCGCCAGTACGGACAGGGCTCGATCATGCGCCTGGGCAGTGACCAGGCCCAGCGCATCGGGGTCATCTCGACCGGCTCCATCGGCCTCGACATCGCCCTGGGCGTCGGCGGCGTTCCCAGGGGCCGCGTCGTCGAGATCTATGGGCCCGAGGCCAGCGGAAAGACCACGCTGGCCCTCCAGCTCATCGCCGAGGCCCAGGCCGCAGGAGGCGTCGCCGCCTTCATCGACGCCGAACACGCCCTCGACCCCACCTACGCCGCGGCGCTGGGCGTCAAGGTCGACGAGCTCCTCATCTCCCAGCCCGACTACGGCGAGCAGGCCCTCGAGATCGCCGAGACCCTCGTCCGCTCCGGTGCGCTCTCCATCGTCGTCATCGACTCGGTCGCGGCTCTGGTTCCGAAGGCCGAGCTGGAAGGCGACATGGGCGACTCCCTGCCCGGTCTCCAGGCACGGCTGATGTCCCAGGCGCTGCGCAAGCTCACGGGGACCATCCACAAGTCGGACACGGTGATGCTCTTCATCAACCAGGTCCGCCACAAGATCGGCGTCATGTTCGGCAACCCCGAGACGACCTCGGGCGGAAACGCGCTGAAGTTCTACTCCTCGGTCCGCCTCGACATCCGCCGCATCGGCGCCATCAAGAAGGGCGAAGACATCCTGGGCAACCGGACGCGCGTCAAGGTCGTCAAGAACAAGGTCGCCCCGCCCTTCCGCAAGGTCGAGTTCGACATCCTCTACGGCAAGGGCATCTCGCTCGCCGGCGAGCTCCTCGACCTCGGCGTCGAGGAGGGCATCGTGCGCAAGTCGGGCTCCTGGTACTCGATGGGCGACGAGCGGATCGGACAGGGTCGGGAGAACGCCCGACTCTGGCTCCTGGAGAACCGCGAAGCGATGCAGGCCCTCCGCAACACATTGATGCGGAAGCACGGGCTGATCGACGAGGAGCCCGCCGAGGCCGCGACCCATTAGAGCGCCGACCGGTAGCATGCGCGCATGGACATCGACGCGATCTGCCGGGCAGCCCTGAGCGCTGGAGCATCCGACATCCACATCAAGGCGGGGCTCCCGCCGATGGTCCGCATCGACGGCGAGATCCGACGCATCCCGCGGGCGCCGGTCCTGACCAACGAGCACGTCGGCAAGATGGCCTGGGCCATCATGAAGCCCCCTCAGCGCGAGCGCTTCCGCACCCACCCGGACGTCGACATGGCGCACGCTGTGGCCAACGGGGGTCGCTTCCGCGTCAACGTCTTTCGTCAGCGTGGGCAGATCGGGATGGTGCTTCGAGCCATCCCGGACAAGGTCAAGACCATCGACGAGATGGGCCTGCCCGGGGTGTTGAAGCTCTTCGCCAACGAGCAGCGCGGCATGGTCTTGCTGACCGGCGCGACGGGCTCGGGCAAGAGCACGACGCTGGCGGCGATCATCGAGGAGATCAACCGCAACCACGCGCACCACATCCTGACGATCGAGGACCCGATCGAGTTCTCCTTCACCGACCAGCGCAGCGTCGTGAACCAGCGTGAGATCGGCGCCGACAGCGCCTCCTTCCACGACGCGCTGCGAGCGGCACTGCGCCAGGATCCGGACGTCATCCTCGTCGGCGAGCTTCGCGACAAGGAGACGATGGAGATCGCCATGACGGCGGCCGAGACCGGCCACCTCGTGCTCGGCACGCTGCACACGATCAACGCGCCCGAGGCCATCCAGCGCATCGTCAACTTCTTCGAGCCGCACCACCAGAACTCCATCCGCCAGATGCTCGGCGCGGTCATCGTCAGCATCATCAGCCAGCGCCTGGTCCCCAAGAAGGGCGGTGGGCGCGTGGCGGCGGTCGAGATCATGCGCAACGCCGGCGCCGTTGGGGAGTGCATCGTCGACGCGACGCGGGTGAAGGAGATCCCGGATCTGCTGGCCAAGGGGACGGGCCAGTACGGCTCACAGACCTTCGACCAGAGCCTCTTCTGGCACTACCAGGACGGGCTCATCGAGATGGACGAGCTGATGCGCTTCGCTTCCAATCCGGACGACCTCCAGCTGCGGCTTTCGGGCATCGCATCCGACGAGTGGCTCAAGCCGGACTTCCGCTGACGTGATGGGTGGTTAGAACGGGCCTTCGCCTCGAGGCCCCCGATGAAGACCGCCGACATCCGCAGCCGCTTCCTCCAGTTCTTCGTGGACCGCGGCCACGCGCAGCTGCCCAGCGCTCCGCTGGTCCCCGAGAACGACCCCACCCTGTTCTTCGTGAACGCGGGCATGGTCCAGTTCAAGGACATCTTCACCGGCGCGGCCACCAGCCCGCACCAGCGCGCCACGACCAGCCAGAAGTGCCTCCGTGTCAGCGGAAAGCACAACGATCTCGAGAACGTGGGACGCACGGCGCGCCACCACACCTTCTTCGAGATGCTCGGGAACTTCTCCTTTGGCGACTACTTCAAGGAGGATGCGATCCCGATGGCGTGGGAGCTCTTGACCGCCTCCGAGGACGCCGGTGGTTTCGGCCTCGATCCCCAGCGGCTGTGGGTGACCATCTTCACCGACGACGACGAGGCACACGCGATCTGGAACAAGAAGGTCGGTGTGCCCGCCGAGCGGATCCAGCGCCTGGGCGTGAAGGACAACTTCTGGTCGATGGGCGACACCGGCCCTTGCGGTCCGTGCTCCGAGATCCACTGGGACCACGGCACGCAGTACGGGCCCGGCGGCGGACCCGCGACCGAGTCCGACCGCTACGTCGAGATCTGGAACAACGTCTTCATGCAGTTCGACCAGGCGGCGGATGGCACTCGGACGCCGCTGCCGCGCCCCTCGATCGACACGGGCATGGGCTTGGAGCGCCTCGCGGCGATCAAGCAGGGCGTCTACTGGAACTACGACATCGACGTCTTCCAGGACATCATCCGGACCACCGGTGAGCTCGCCGACAAGGCCTACGGCGGAACCCACTCCGACGACGACGTCGCGCTCCGGGTGGTCGCAGACCATGCCCGGGCCGCGGCCTTCCTGATCGCCGACGGCGTGATGCCGGGCAACTCGGAGCGGGAGTACGTGCTCCGCCGGATCATGCGTCGGGCGATCCGCTACGGCGTGACGCTGGGCCTTGACGAGCCCTTCCTGTACCAGGCCTCGGACACGGTCATCTCGACCATGGGCGAGGCCTACCCGGACCTGGTCACCCGTCGAGACTTCATCCTCGACGTCATCCGCGGCGAGGAAGAGCGCTTCGGCCGCACCCTGGACAAGGGGCTGAAGCTCCTCGACGAGGCCATCGAGAAGTCCTCGACGGACCTCCCCGGAGACGTCGTCTTCAAGCTCTACGACACCTTCGGCTTCCCGCCGGACCTGACCCGCTTGATCGCGAGCGAGCGCAGCGTTGGCATCGACGAGGCCGGCTACCAGGCCTGCATGGAGGCCCAGCGCGAGAAGGGCCGGGCCGCATGGAAGGGCTCGGGACAGTCCGCGGTGTCCGAGGTCCACGCGCGCCTGGCAGACCACGGACCGACGACCTTTACCGGGTACGACCGCGACGAGGACACCGCGACCGTTCTGGCAGTGACCGACGACGAGGTCGTCCTCGACAGGACCCCCTTCTACGCCGAGTCCGGGGGCCAGGTCGGCGACCGCGGCGTGCTGGAGTCCGAGAGCGGCACCTGGCTCGTCGACACGGTCGTGAAGGGGCCGGGCGAGGTCTTCCTCCACAAGGGCAGCGGCACCCTCGCCGTGGGCGACACCGTCAAGGCGACCGTGAACGGCGGACGCCGCGACCGCACGCGGCTCAACCACACGGCGACGCACCTGCTGCACGCCGCGCTCAAGGAGGTCCTCGGCCGCCACGTTCAGCAGAAGGGCTCCCTGGTGGACCCAGAGCGCCTGCGCTTCGACTTCAGCCACCACAAGGCGGTCAGCGCCGAGGAGCTGGAAGCGCTCGAGGACCGCGTCTACGCCAAGGTCCTGGACAACGAGGCGGTGGACACGGAGCTCAAGGACCTCGAGCAGGCCCGCGCCGACGGCGCCACCGCGCTCTTCGGAGAGAAGTACGGGGACCAGGTCCGCGTGGTCAGCGTGGGCGAGTTCAGCGTCGAGCTCTGCGGGGGCACCCACGCCTCGCGCACAGGCGACATCGGGCTGTTCCGCATCACCTCGGAGTCGGGCATCGCTGCCGGTGTGCGTCGCATCGAGGCCGTCACGGGCCCCGGCGCCCTGGCCTACGTCCGCGGCCGGGACAAGGCGGCCAGCACCGCAGCGGGGCGCCTCCGCACCGGGATCGAGGACCTGCCCGAGGCCCTCGACCGAATCGTCGCCGAGCGCAAGCGCCTGGAGAAGGAGCTCGAGGCGGCCAAGCGCGAGCTCGCCCGGGCGGCCGGTGGGACCATCGAGGCCCGCGAGATCGACGGCATCCAGGTCGTCGCCGCCGAGCTTCCCGGAGACGCCGGCACGCTTCGTGACGAGGCGGACCGCCTGCGGAACCAGCTGGGCACGGCGCTCATCGTCCTCGGCTCCCGCGAAGGCGGCAAGGTGATCCTCGTCGCCGCGGCAACCAAGGACATCGCGGGCAAGCGCGTCCACGCGGGCAAGATCGTCGGCGCGGTCGCCAAGCTGGTCGGCGGAGGCGGCGGCGGGCGTCCGGACATGGCCCAGGCCGGCGGTCGCAACCCCGACGCGCTGCCGGAGGCGCTCGAACAGGTCTACGCCATGGTGGGAAGCGCCTGACGCGTCAGGCGCGAAGCCCGCTTCGCGACACGGACGGTTCCAAACGGGATATCAAGCACTTGCCCCCCGGTTCGGTTCTTGCAGGAGGTCCCCTCTGATGCTGCCTGCACACCACCCGTCGGACGGACGCTTCGGGGTCATCCTGAACGCCAACGCCGGCCGCGTGACCCGCTTCCTCGCCCAGCGCGTGCGCTGGGCCGTCGGCGATGAGCACGTCTTCCTGACCGAGAGCCAGGAGCACGCGGACCGGGCCCTGCGGACCTGCTTGGAGCGTGACTACAGCGCGGTCTTCGCGGGCGGCGGCGACGGCACGATCGTCGACACGATCAACGCACTCGAGCGCTACCGACCCGAGGTCGAGCGGCTCCCCGCGGTCGGTGTCCTGCGCCTCGGCACGGGCAACGCGCTCGCTCACTGGCTCGGCGCCAGCTGGCCCGTCATGGACCTCCACCGCTTCAAGAGCGGCGCGCTGACCACCCGCCAGTCGATCCGCATGGTCGCCAGCGAGGGCACCATCTTCCCCTTCGGCGGCCTGGGCCACGACGCGGCGATCCTGAACCACTACTACGAGCTCAAGAAGAAGATGCAGGGCACCGCCCTGCAGAGCCTCTGCTCGGGCCTGTCGGGCTACCTCATCGCCGGCTTCGGCAAGACCCTGCCGACCTACCTGTCTCGGCCGAACCCCATCATGCGCGTCGTCAATGTCGGCGCCCCGGCCCGTCGCATCCGGCCGGGTGGGGAGCCCTTCGGCCCGGGTGTCGCCGCCGGGGGCACCCTCTACGAAGGCCCGGCCTGCTTCATCGGTGCCGCCACGACGCCGCTGTTGGGCTATGGCCTGAAGTTCTTCCCCTACGCCACGACGCGTCCCAACCGCCTGCACCTGCGGTTGCTGGACTTCACGCCGTGGGAGTGCGCGGTGAAGCTCCCGGCCGCCTGGAAGGGAACGCTCTCCGGCGAGGGCGTCTTCGACTGGTACGCCGAGCGCGTCCGCGTGACCTTCGAGTCCGCCCTGCCCTACCAGATGGGCGGCGATCCGAAGGGCTACCGGACCGAGGTCACCTTCGGGCTGTCCGAACATCCTGTGACGCTGATCGGCCAGGCCTGAGCGGGTCCGTTATGGCGCCAATCCCTCAAGGATTGGAGCCTCAAAATGCAGATCGCTGGCAGCAAGGCCATCGTCACCGGCGGTGCCTCCGGCATGGGCCGTCACTTCGTCCTCTCCCTCGCCAAGGGCGGCGCTGACGTCGCCTTCTGCGACCTCAACGCCGACGGCATCGCCGCGGTGGAAGCCGAGTGCGCCGAGCTGCCCGGCAACGTCCAGGGCTTCGAGTGCAACGTCGCAGACGAGGAGTCCGTCGTCACCTTCACCAAGAGCGCGCACGCCGCGATGGGCGGGCTCAACGTCCTGGTGAACAACGCCGGCATCTTCCGCGACGGCCTGTTGGTCAAGAAGGACAAGGAGACCGGCGAGGTCAAGAAGATGAGCCTGCGCAAGTGGCAGAGCGTCATCGACGTCGACCTGACCGGGCCCTTCCTGATGACCCGCGAGTTCGCCGCCAACTGCATCGAGAACGGCACCCGCTCCGCGGTCGTCGTGAACATCAGCTCGATCGCCCGCCACGGCAACCGGGGACAGACCAACTACAGCGCCGCCAAGGCCGGCCTGGTCGCCGACACCAAGCTGTGGTCCGTCGAGCTCTCGCGCTACGGCATCCGCACCGGCGCCATCGCCCCCGGCTTCGTCGACACCCCCATCCTCCAGGGCATGCCCGAGGGCGTGCTCGAGGCCATGGTCAAGCCGGTCCCGCTGCGTCGCGTCGGAACGCCCGACGAGATCTGGCTGGGCGTGAAGTTCATCATCGAGTGCGACTACTTCACCGGCCGCTGCATCGACATCGACGGCGGCATGGTCGTCTGACTTGCTGGGGTCGCTAAGGCGCGGCCTCGAAGGCCTCGGGCGCCTTGCGCTGGAGCCACCGCACACGCCAGTGGTCGGGGTGGTCCGTCTCCAGTCGGGAGGCGGTCATCCGCGCGTCGTCGACCCGATCGAGCTCGACGTAGGCGACGGTCAGCAAGGCCAGCGCTTTGGGCGCCTCGGTGCAGGCCGGGTAGGTGCGCAGCACCCCCTCCATGCGTCCGACCACGCTGGCCCAGGCGCCCTCATGGCGCTCTCCGCGCGAGGCCCTGCGGTAGTAGAACTCGCCGATCACGACTTCCTTGCGAGCCAGGCGGTCGCGGGCCTCGGCGAGCTTCTCGTTGACCTCGTCGACGTACTCGGACTCGCTGTAGCGGGTGTCGAAGCCGGTCCAGGTGTTCACGGCCTGGCGCGTCCAGCTCTGGTCGCGCGACGCGATGCGCGGCGCCTTCTTCCACGAGGTCATGCCCAAGCGGAAGACGACGTAGTCGACGTCCTCGTGCCGCGGGTGCAGCCGCAGGAAGTCCTCGTAGGCCAGCCGAGCCTGGTCCCACTCCGACTTCTTGAAGTAGAGGTCGGCGATCGCGAGCTCGGCCTTGACCGCGTAGGGGTCGTCCCGGTGGTAGTTCCGGATGCGGTTGAAGTTCTCGAGCGCCTTCACGTAGTAGCCGCGCTTCATGTACTTCAGGCCTTGCTCGTACTGCTCCTCGACGGTCTGGTTCTTCGCGGCGTCGACGTCGGCGACCGTCAGGGCCATCAGCAAGGCGAACATGGCGGCAAGCTACCCGTGCCGTCCCGTTGACGCCACACCGGGAGGATCCTAGATGGGCCTCATGCTTCTGATCTGCGCCGCGGCGATGGCCGCTGACCGCATGACCCCGACCGTGCTGGCCGTTCAGGCCGCAGCCCCCTCGGTGGTCGCGATCGAGACCGAGGTCACGGTCGCGAATCCCTTCCCGAGCTTCGGCCCGTCCCAGTTCGAGACGACCTCGCAGGGCTCCGGGGTGGTCATCGACGAGGGCGGCATCGTCCTGACGAACGCCCACGTCGTGGACGGAGCCAACGAGATCATCATCCACACGGCGGACGGCCAGGCGCTCGAGGCCCGCGTGATCGGAATGGAGACGGATCTCGATCTCGCCGTCCTCAACGTGAAGGGCGAGCGACCGCTCCCCGCGATCGACCTGGGGACCAGCGGCGATCTCCTGCTCGGAGAGTCGGTCATCGCCATCGGGAACCCCTACGGCCTCGGCCAGACCGTCTCGACCGGGGTGGTCAGCACCGTCTCTCGCGAGGTCGAGATCCAGCAGGGCATCTTCCAGGACTACGTGCAGACCGACGCAGCGATCAACCCTGGAAACTCCGGCGGCGCCCTGGTGAACATCGAAGGCGAGCTGATCGGCATCAACACCGCCATCCACGCCCAGGGCGAGGGCATCGGCTTCGCGATCCCGGTGGACCGCGCGAACAAGGTGGCCCAGGACCTGATGCTCTACGGCAAGGTCAACGTGCCCTGGCTCGGCACCGACCTCGGCGATCTCTCCAGACGACGCCTGGTCGGCACACCGCTCGAAGCCGGCGCGGTCGTCGTCGACGCCGTGCACGCCGAAGGACCCGCCGACAGCGCGGGCCTCGAGAAGGGGGACCTGCTCTACAAGGCCGACGGGCGGCCGATCCATTCCCGCGCGGATCTGAACGCCTACCTCTCGCAGATGGACCCGGGTTCGAGGGTCACCCTGTCGATCTACCGAGGCACGCGACCCCTCAAGGTCAGCCTCACCACCGCGGACTTCCCCGAAGACCTCGTCGACACCGTGATCGGGACGACGATGGGCATCCAGCTCGAGCCCGACCGACACGGTCTGCTCGTCAGCGAGGTCGACCCCACGGGCTCGTGGGCCGACGCCGGCCTGAAGCCCGGCGACATCATCCTGGCCGTCAACGGCCAGGCCATCCAGAAGCCGGAGGACCTGCGGGCCGCCCTCGTGGACGCCAAGTCCGGGCACCGCTCCTCCGCTACGTTCACCATCGCCCGCGGCAACCACCGCGGGTCTGTCACATTGCGCATCTAGCGCCTGAAACCGAGGTTCCTCCAATGTCCGACGCCGCCGCGCCGCGCCCGCCCCAGGGCTCTGGCGAGCTCCAGGTCAGCTTCTCCTCCTTCCTCGTCAGCCTGGGCCGCGCCGCCCTCGCCCAGCTCGGCTATACCGCCGACGGCCAGGTCGATCCCGACTTCGAGGGCGCTCGCCAGACCGTGCAGCTGATCGCCGTTCTACGAGAGAAGACCCAGGGCAACCTCGACGACGAAGAGACCCGACTTCTCGAATCGATCCTGGTCGAGCTCCGGCTGAAGACCGAAGAGGCCAAGAAGCGGTCCTGATCCGCCCCACAGCCTAAAAAAACAGGCGTTTGACACTCCTCTAAGGGCGCGGGTACGTTCCGGCGCCTTAAAGGCACTGGTCTTTATTCGGAGGAGACCCCCATGATTGCGCTTCTTGCTTCCCTTTCGGGCTGCACCTCTCCCGACGCTGCGGACTCCGCACTCCCTGAGTGCGGCGTCGGCATCAAGGAAACCTTCCCTGCTGCCGGCTCGGCCGACTTCTACTACCGCGGTGAGATCGAGGTCCACCTCGACGACGCCGACGACACGGCGGTCATCTCCATGGACCAGGCCGGCACCAGCTGGCGGTCCGAGGACAACAAGACCGTGTACTACACGCTGGAGGCGCCGCTCGACCCGAGCACGGCCTACAGCTTCGACGTCAGCTACTGCACCGCCGACGTCACCATCGACTTCAGCACCTCCGAGCTCGGCAAGGACATCGCCGACATCGACGGCCTGGTCGGAACGGTCTACGACCTCGACCTCTCCAGCGGGCGCATCGTGATTCCCGAGGGCGTCGGCTCCGTGCTCGAGTCCTACCTGACCGTGCAGATCCTCCTCGAGGTCGCCTCGGCCGGCGCCGAGATCGAGTTCCTGGGCGCCATCGGTGACGAGGACAACCCCGGCACGCAGGACTACTGCACCGAGACCCTGAACTTCCCCGAGGCCGCCGACTTCAGCGACGCGCCCTTCTTCCGGATCGGCCCCGCGACGACGACCATCACGGTCGCCGGCTACGAGGTCACCATCGAGGACCTCGAGATCAGCGGCACCTTCTCCGAGGACGGCAGCTGGTTCGGTGGCGGCGTGCTCGCCGGCTCCATCGACACGGCTCCGCTCGCAGTGCTGGTCGGCGACGACGAGGAAGACGATGCGGTCTGCAACCTGGTCGCCGGCTTCGGCGTCAGCTGCGTCGAGTGCCCCAACGGCACGGACCTCTGCCTCGAGATCAAGGCCGTGGACCTCTCCGGCACGGCCATCGAGGCCGACGTCGAGGAGATCGCCCAGGGCGACTGCCACGAGAACTGTGACGCCTCCTGGGAGAACGAGGAGTGTGACACCAGCGGTTGGGGCGAAGAGTGAGCCTCCTGCTGCTGGCCGCCCTCGGCTGCGACTCGAATGACGGGACGATCAACGTCGCGGACTCCGGGATCGTGGACGGGGACGCGGACGCGGACGCCGACACCGACACCGACACGGACGCCGACGGCGACACGGACTCGGACACCGACTGTGACATCGGGATCTCCTACCTGGATCCCGGCAATGGCACGGTCGGCGTGAGCCCGACGCCTCTGTTGCGCGCCTACTTTGACGACCCGGCCACCATGGACGACATCGAGCTCTCGCTCGAGGGTCCGGATGGCGGAGTCGACGGCGGCGTGGAGCTGTCCGGTGGCGACCTCATCGCGACCTTCACCCCCGGCGACGAGCTGGCTCGCGACACGGACTACACCTTCAGCGTCACGACCTGTTCGGACGCTGAGGAGTCCTCCTTCACGACGGTCGAAGGCCCCCTGGATGGCAACATCCTCGAGGGTCGCGTCTACGACATCGACCTGAACAGCGTGACGTGGAACTCGCCGTCCTCGACGACGGGCGCCCTGCTCACCTCGCAGCTCGACACGGATCACATCCTGATCCTCGTCGAGGACATCGACGATGACGCCGAGACCATCAAGCTCACGGGCGCGATGGGCTACGACGACGGCGGCCTGGCCCAGTACCCCTGCGCCGAGGCCATCGCCTTCCCCGAGGCCGACTGGTCGACGAACCCCTACTTCCAGGCGGGTCCGGAGAACACGGTCCTGGGCGCTGCGGGCTTCGAGCTCCAGGTCATGGACTTCACGGTCTCCGGCGCCTTCTCGGGTGACGGCGGCGAGATGCAGAACGTCGGAGTCGTCGGCTACGTGGACCTCGATGGGCTCGAGGTCAGCGGCTACGAGGGTTGCGATCTGTTGGCCCTGGGCGGCGACAGCTGCACGGCCTGTCCGGACGACGGCGAGGTCACCTGCGCCTACCTGGACGTCGAGGACAGCTCGGCTCCCTACGAGTCCGGCGTGACCGTCGACCCCGACATCGACCCGAGCAGCGATCCGAACTGCCAGTAGGGAGCCGGCTCAGCTCGACCGAAGGCCCCCGAGGACGGCAACGAAGTCCTCGGGGGCTTCGTGCGTGAAGCGCAGATGCTCGCCCGTCCGCGGGTGGTCGAAGCCCAGCACGCGCGCATGCAGGAGCTGGTGGTCGACGTGCTGTACCAGCGACCGGATGTGCATCGGTGCGGTCTGCCGATCCCGGTACAGCGGATCGCCCAGGATCGGCCAGCCCAGTGAGCTCAGGTGGACCCTCACCTGGTGCGTGCGGCCGGTGTGCAGTGTGCACTCCAACAGAGTCGCGCGGTCGAAGCGCTCGACGACCCGCCAGTCGGTGATCGAGGGTCGGCCGTCTTCGACGACGGCCTGCTTCATCCGCTCCCGCGGATCCCGGCCCAGGGGAGCGTCGATCCGCCCGGCCTTGAGGTCGGGCACGCCGAGGACGAGCGCGTGGTACCGCCGCTCGATGCTGTGCGCCGAGAACTGCTCCTTGAGCGAGGCGTGGGCGAGGTCGTTCTTGGCCACGACCATGACGCCGCTCGTGCCCTTGTCGAGCCGATGGACGATCCCCGGCCTCTCCACGCCGCCGATTCCGGAGAGGTCCTTCAAGGCATGGAGCAGACCGTGGACCAGGGTCCCGCTGTCGTGTCCCTTCGAGGGATGGACCACCATGCCGGCGGGCTTGTAGACGACCGCCACGTCGGCGTCCTGGTGCAGGAACTTCAGGTCGAGGTCTTCGGCCACGAGCTCGAGCGGCCGGGCCTCGGGCACGGTCACCACCACCTCGGCGCCGATGTCGGCCTTGAATGCAGGCTTCTTCGGGCGCCCGTCGACGAGCACGTGTCCCTCGTCGATCAAGGCCTTGACCCGGCTACGCGACAGCTCCGGGAGCTCACGGGCGAGGAGCTTGTCGAGCCGCTCGCGGCGCTCGACGACCAGCCTCACTGCCGCGCGTTGGCGTACAGGGCCATGTAGCCCTCGACCAGCGCAGCCTCGTCGACGTCGAGCGCGGCGGCGATCTCGCGGAGGTAGCCGCGAACGAACACAGCCGCGGGCAGCTTCTCGAAGTCGTTGGCCTCGATGGCCTCGATGTACCGGGCAGCGATCCGAGTGGTGCCCGAGAGGTCGTTCACGCTGATGCCCTTGGAGCCGCGCACGGAGGCGATGTAGCGCCCGTCGTGGCCGAGGTGGCGGGCCACGTCCTGGACAACGGGCTCCGCGATCGCGGGCTCGTGCAGGCGCGGCGCTCCGCGGGGCGGAGGCAGATCCATTCCGGCCAGCCCCGCGGGCTCGGGCACCGGCGCGGCGGCGTGGGCGGCGCGGGCCTGGCGCTCCTCGGGGGAGAGCATCGAGACCGCCGGCTTCGGCGTGGAGCGGGTCACCGGCTCGGTGCGCTCCTTGGCCGGATCGGTGAAGCCTTCCCCGACCTCGAGCTCGGTCAGCGCGCGGACGACCTCGACTGCGGCGGCCGAGGTCGGATCGACCAGCTCCTGGACTTTGTCCCAGAGATCCTCGGGGGCCCCGGGCAGCCCGTCTCCGTCGAGCTTGAGGAGGAGGTCGTAGCGGCGACGGCGGCCATCGTCGGTGAGGACCTCGAAGGCCTCGCGCACCGCGTCGCGCTGGGCCTCGAGCACGCTCGTGTCGGCCCCGTTGTTGCGGGCGTTCCGGAGCTTCTTGACCAGCTTCGCCAAGCTGGCGTGGTAGCCCTCGCGCACCTGCTGCTCGGAGGCGTCCTGCCCAACGCCGAGTCGCTCGTAGAAAGAGGCCATGCGAACTCCCCTTAGCCCGTCCCGACGGCGCGGCACACGGCCTCTACGACGACAGCCACGTCCCCGTCCAGCAGCGTGCGCGGATCGAGCAGCAAGGCGTCCCGCGCGACCCGGGCGACGATGGGGGGCGTGTTCTCGCGAAGCGTCGCGGCGAGGTCATCCGGTGGCGTCCCCCGAAGCGCCACGACGCGGGTCGGCAGCCCGAGACCCGGCAGCGCGCCACCGCCGGTGTAGCCGACGTCGTCTTCGAGGGTGACCTCCAGCCCACAGCCCTTCAACGCCTCGAAGAGCTCGCCTGGATCGACCTCGCATCGCAGCATGCGCAGCGTCGGGATCGCCTCGTGGTCGCCGGCGACGTAGAGCAAGAGCGTCGCCTCGAGGCCGGCGAGGCCCAGCTTGTCGAGCCGCAGCGCCCGGTAGAGCGGATGCCGACGGCAGGCTCGGACGAGGTCCGCACGCCCGGCCAGGATGCCGGCCTGGGGCCCGCCCAGCAGCTTGTCCCCGGAGAAGCAGACCAGGTCGGCGCCGTCGGTCAGCACATCGCCGACCAGGGGCTCGTCGCCCAGACCCGCGACCAGCGCGCCGCTCCCGAGGTCCTCGACCAGAGGCAGCCCGGCAGCGTGGGCGACCTCGGCGAGCTCGCTCGTGGAGGGCCGCTCCGTGAAGCCGAGGATGCGGAAGTTCGAGGGGTGAACGCGCAGGAGCACGCCCGTGTCGTCGGTGATGGCGGCCTCGTAGTCGGCCGCCCGGGTGCGGTTCGTGGTGCCGACCTCGACCAGGCGAGCGCCGGACTGGGAGCACACGTCGGGCACGCGAAAGGAGCCTCCGATCTCGACCAGCTCGCCGCGCGAGACGATGGCCTCGCGACCCTTTGCCAGCGCCGAGAGGATCAGCAGGACCGCCGCCGCGTTGTTGTTCACCGCGATGGCGTCCTCGCAGCCCAGGAGCGCCCGGAGCGGTCCGCGCACGCCGTCAAGGCGGCCCCCGCGCTGGCCTGTGGAGAGCTCCATCTCGCAGTTCGAGTAGCCCCGCGCCACATCGGAGATGGCGCGCGCGGCCTCGTCGGCGAGGGGGGCGCGGCCCAGGTTGGTGTGGAGCACAACGCCCGTGGCGTTGATCACGCCGCGCAGTCGCATGCGCCGCCAGGCATCGGCCCGGTCGAGCACCAGCCGAGGGACGTCGGGCAGGACCGTCAGCCGGCCGGCCCGGATCTCTCCGCGCAGTTCGTCCAGGACGTCCCGCGCAGCCTCGGTCGCCAGCGCTGTCGGGAGCTCCGCGAGCAGGGGCTCGGCGAGCAAGCGGTCGACCTTGGGGAGCTGCCGGAAGAGGGCCTGCGACATCAAACGATTCTACTCGGGCGTTACCTTTCCGGCGTGAACGCAGTCATCTACGTCCTGGTCGCGGCGCTGGCGGTCGTGCTCGCCGTGCGCGCGACCTACCGGGGCGGCCGGGCAGACCCCCTGCGTCGCGACTTCGCGCGCCTGTGCGTTCTGACCGCGCTGACGTACACGAGCTTCTCGGTCTACCTCTTCCCAGCGCTGCCCGCTGCCCGCTTCCCCTTCGCTGTGGCGGGCGCCTTCCTCCCCGTCGCCACGCTGCAGTTCATGGAGAACTTCTTCGCCCGCGATGGCGAGCCCTCGGGCCCATTGCTGCGTCGGCTCTGGGTCATCACGCCGATCGTCGCCATCGCCTACCTGGTCGGCGACCTGGTGCTGCTCAAGGACCTCCCCTCACCCGGCTCGCTCGAGCTGGTCCTGGGGCTCCTTGTCTACGCCGGCTTCGGCGCGAACCTCCTCAGCCTCTGGAAGCGCCACCAGGGCTCGGACTACCGCGTCGAGAAGGCCCGCATTCGCTACCTCTTCGGCTTCTTCGCCGCGGCGGTCGGGTTCTCCGGCCTCGAGGGCCTCGACCGCATCGTCAACGTGGTGCCGGACGTGGTGGCGGCCCTGCCGCTGATCGAGCGATCCGCCGAGCTGCAAGGCCACCTGCCGCCCATCGGCGCAGCCTTCGCCGGGCTCTTCCTGTTCTTCCTGTACCAGATGCTCACGATGGAGCGGCTGCTCGACCTGAACGAGATCTTCAGCCGCATCGTCAGCGTCGCGATGATCGCCGGCGTGCTGGTGAGCATCATCAGCATCGCGGTCTTGTGGTTCTCGGCCGCGACGGCGAACCAGGTCCAGACCATCTACCACCTGTTCGTCGCCTCGGTCCTCTTCCTGTTGGCCTACGACCCGATCCGCGACCGGATCGAGGGCTACACGGGCCGCTGGTTCAACACCCGCGGACACCAGCTGGCCCAGGCCCTCGACGAGCTCGACCTGGCGCTGCCCAAGATCATCTCGACCGACGACCTGGCCCACACGCTCCTGGAGCGCCTCCACAGCAGCGGCCGGATCCCCGCGCTGTCGCTTTACCTCTACGACGCGGAGCGAAAGCAGGTCCGCCTGGTCCACAACAAGGCCAGCGGGGAGCACCGACCGATGCCGACGGTCGCGCTTCACCCATTCGCCGAGGGCTTCGAGGCCGGCGAGCGCGCCTATGCCCGCAGCGCCCTGGAGCGGAGAGGCAAGTTCCTCCCCGAGCGCGCCGAGGAGTTCGCCGTCCGCCTGCGCATCATGGAGGGCCTGGACGCCGATCTGGTGGTGCCGATGCGCACCGGCGACCTGGTGCTCGGCTGGCTCGCGGTGCGCGACGAGGACTGGTCCGACGGCTTCTCTCAGGAGGAGATCCTCCGGCTCTGTTCGACGATGGCCAAGGCCGCCATCGTGGTCGAGAACATCAAGGGCTTCGAGGCCGCCAAGGAGACCTCGCGCCTGGCCGCGCTGGGCACGATGTCCGCCGGCCTCGCCCACGAGATCCGCAACCCCCTGGCCGGGATCAAGGGCGCCGCGCAGTATCTGCAGACCCTCGATGTCACCGACGAGGAGGACGAGTTCCTCGCGGTCATCACCACCGAGACGGATCGCCTGAACAGCGTCGTCTCCTCCTTCCTCGACTACGCCCGCCACTTCGAGCTGTCCCGCGAGACCGTCCAGGTCAACACGCTCGTCCGCCAGGTGCTCACCCTGGTGAACGCCCAGGGCGTGCCACAGCAGGTCAGCCTCGGCGACGACCTCGCCGAGGGCCTCCCCAAGGTCCAGGCCGACGGAGACAAGGTCCGCCAGGTCGTGCTCAACCTCGTGCAGAACGCGATCCAGGCCCTGCCCCGAGGCGGACACGTGCACGTCTCGACCGAGCGCGGCTACCTGCAGGGACCGCAGTCCCCGACCACCAGGGCCATCCTGATTCGAGTGGCCGACGACGGCGAGGGCATCGCGCCCGACGTTCAGGAGAAGCTGTTCATCCCCTTCTTCACCACAAAACACAAGGGCACCGGACTGGGCCTGCCGATCTGCCAGCGCATCCTGAAGGCCCACGACGGCGAGCTGATCATCGAGTCTCGACCCGGAGCGGGCGCGACCTTCATCGCCAAGCTTCCGGTGCCCGTGGACCTTCAGGAGACGTAGCGGAAGGCTCCGGCCGCCTGGATCTCCAGGCGATACCGCAAGGATCGAGGGAGCGGGCGCAGCGCCGTCGCCAGGCCTCCCAGGACGAGCTCGGCGATCCGCTCATCGCCGTAGACCGCTTCGTCGGGGGTGGCCGCCTCGATCCATTCGCGCTCCAGCCCACGGGCGCGCTGCAGGTAGGCCTCGGGGGTGAGCACCCGGTAGGCGCCGGGGGCGAAGAGCTCGGCGAAGTAGCTGCGCACCCGAGGCACGTGGTAGCCGTGGGTCAGCACCGTCAGGCGATCGACGCCGTGCTGCCGAGCCTCGCGCAGGCCTTCGACGGCCTCTTCTCGTGTGCTCCTCGTCCGGTCGTCTCGAACGACCCGGCCCGGCGCGACGCCCAGCTCGCGGAGGCACTCGGCCACGATGGCGGATCCGGAACGATCCGCGCCCCGCAGGTGTGCCTCGAGCGCGAAGACCACCGAGGCGCCCTCGCGGACCGCCACCGAGGCCGCGGCTGAGCGTGCATGCAGCTCGCGCACGGCCCGCTCAGGGAACCTGCGGAGCTCCTTGCCCAGAACCATCACGCCGTGCGACACGGCGGAAGGGTACCCCTACTGGAAGAGGACCCAGGACACCTCGCCGACCTCGTCGCAGTCGTCCGAGGGGCGGTAGCTGTTGATGTTGCAGGTGACGTAGTAGGTATCGCCGATCTCCATGCCGGCGTCCTCGCCCGCGTAGAGGCTCAGGCTGTCCTCGTCGCTCTCGAAGTCGATGACCAGCGACTCGGTGTCGCCGCAGTCCTGGGCGATCGTGCCGGCGCTCCGGTCCGCGGAGACGGTGAGCTCCGGGAGCTCGTCCTGACCGAGCGCCGTGCCGCCATGGCCCGCCTCCATCGCGTAGACCATGCGCTGGTCGTCCTCGACGATGAAGCCGGCGGAGCCGTCGATCTCGCCGCGCTTGACGGTCACGATGACCTGGTCCCGCTCCCAGACGTTGATCGCGGGGGTCGAGTCCCAGCCGTCCGAGGCGTACCAGGCGTAGCCGATCTGCCAGGTGGCTCCGTCCGCGTCCTCGATGGTGAGGACCCGGGCGGGCTCTTCGTTGCACGAGAAGACGTTGCCGACGTCGCCGGAGGCGTAGTCATCGCTGACGACCCGGCCGCGGAGGGTGTAGCTGTCCTGGTCGCCGTCGATCACCGCGTCGGTGCCCAGACACACGACCGAGGTGCCCGCCATCGAGGAGAGCGCCATGTCCGTCGCGAAGCCGACCCCGTCGCCACCCCAGATGGAGTTGCCGACGAGGGCGCCGCCCGCAAAGGAGCAGCCGGTGAGTGCGAGACCGAGGGTGGCGGTCAGGGCGAGGGTCGAACGCATGAGGACTCCCAGGGTGCCCAGAGACGGCCAGGGCACCAACGACTCCAAGAATACCGGAGCCGAAGGGGCCCTGCGAGGGCGATCCGCGCACTGTTGTACGCGCGCGGAGATCACCCGCTCAGCGGAACACGACCCAGCTGGTCTCGCCGGCGTCCTCGGCGCAGTCGCCGTCGACGTAGCGGATGGACTGGATGGTGCAGACCGTGACGTAGCCCTGCTCGGTGTCCATTCCGCGATCCTCGCCCGGGTACATGACCAGGCGGTCGTTGTCGGACTCGAAGACGGTGCTCACCGACTCGGTGTCCCCGCAGTCCCCGGAGCCCGTGCCGACGACGTCGCCGTCGTCGACCTGCAGATCGTCGATGTCGCCGTCCTGGAGGGCGCGACCGCCGATGCCTGACTCCAGCGCGTAGACCGCGCCGTCCCGGTCGTAGACGACCAGACCTGCGGCCGAGCTCTGGTCGGGGTTGCGGACCAGGACCTCGATCTGGTTGCCGGTCTCGGCCCAGACGCTCGGGGTCGAGTCCCAATCGCCCTCGATCCAGGCGTAGCCAATGGTCCAGGTGACGCCGTCGGCGTCCTCGATGACGAGGGTCTGCTGCACGTCGTTCTGGCAGGGCACCAGGTTGTCGAAGCCGCTGACGACCTGGTCGGACCACTCGTTCTCGACGACGCGGCCCCGGATCTCGTAGGCGTCGGCGGGCTCGAGATCCGCGTCCGCACCGAGGCAGACCGCCGAGGTGCCACCCAGGCCCGCGATCATCGGGTCGGGCTCGAAGATGTGCTGGTCCCCCCACAAGCCGTTGCCGACGAGGGCGCCGCCGACGAAGGTGCAGCCGGTGCTGGCGGCGAGGGAGACGGCGAGGGTCCCGAAGGCGATGTGCTTGAAGGTCTGCATGGGTGTGGACTCCTGTCGGTGTTGGGAGTCCCCTTGAGCAAGCCCCGTGCCAAGCATGCAAGTCCCTGAAATCAGGTCAAGCGGCCCCGAGTCGGTCTCCGATGCGTGACACCGGTGTCATCCCTGCGAGCACCAGGAGCCACCCGAGGCCGAGCCACACCGTCCGACGCCACCACGGCTGGTAGCGGAAGACCACCTCGTGGATGCCTGGTTCCAGGTCCAGAGCGCGGTGGTCGGGAGCGACCCGCGCCAGCTCGACCTCGGCACCGTCGACCTCGGCCACCCAACCCGGGTACCAGGTGTCGGCCAGGACGAGGCGACCGGCTTCCTTGGCCGTGACGCGCAGAGCGACGCGCTCATCGCTGTCCTGGAGCCACTCGACGTGGTGCTCGACGTCCATCCGAGCGCGCTCCAGGACCGCCAGGTTTTCGTAGATGCGCACCCGCCCATCGTCGTGGGCGAGGGCGAGATCCTCATGCTCGAGCTCGTGCACGGTCAGCAGCCACCGCACAGAGAACGCCGAGGCCCCGTCGAGGTTCTCGACCAGGTCGGCGGCCTTGCTCGGCCCGTGATCTCGGCCGACATCCAGACCGCTGGCGGCGAGGGCCTCCTCGTGGTCGGGCAGGAGCAGCGGAGAGAGCACGATGACGTCGGAGAGTCCCCACAACAGCCCCAGGGACGAGGCCACGAGGCGCTTGTCGAGCTCCGGAGGCTGAACCCGATCGACGGTCGCGATGCGCCCTTCCGAGATCGCCTCGATGCCCGGCGGCGCGGCAACCGACGACGCCGGCATGCGCGGGTTGTAGTTGGCGAGCGACACCGAGAGGTCCAGCATCAGGACCAGCGACAAGGCGATGCGGCCGCGTGGCGCCAGCACGTACACGCCGACGAGGATCGCCGCGGGCAGCGCGAGCCCCCAGGTGACGTTCCAGCGCATCCCTTCAAGGAGCACGTTCAGCCGCTCGACCCCGAGCGCGCCGGTCAGCGGCTCGGCCAGCACCACCGAAGCCCCGAAGCCTGCGGCGCAGCCGAGGACCAGCAGCCCGAGCAGCGCCAGGGCCCCCTGGCGTATGCGCGCGACGTCCAGGCGGTCGAGGGCGTCGGTCGCCAGCACCACGGCGGCCAGGGTGAAGACCAGGGCGAAGCGCACCGGGAAGCGGAAGTGGTCGAAGACCGGCAGCTGGCGAAGGACCAGCCAGACCACGCCGTACTTGCCGAGCATCAAGAGGAAGGAGCCGCCCAGGATCGCCTTCCAGAAGCGGGGTCCCTTCGCCCACAGCGCGAGGCCGACGAGCAGGACCACGGGCAGGCCCAGGTAGAAGCAGTCCTCCCAGTGGTTCTCGCCGGTCCCGAAGTAGGCCAGGCCCTTGTGCATGTAGGTGAAGGGGATGTCCGCCGGGCGCTCCCAGCCCCAGAAGCGCGGGAGCGCGGCGTTGACGGCCTCCCAGGGGGGCAACGAGCCGATGACCCCGAAGCCGGCGTCGACGCCCCCGCTGCGGGCGGAGTAGCGCACGAGCTCCCAGGTCGCGAGGACCTGGGGCGCGGCGATGAGCAGGCCGCCGCCGAAGCCGAGCGCGCCCCAGCGCAGCTTCCACGGGACCCGGTAGAGGAAGACAAGCCCCGCCGTGAGCAGGACGAGGACCGCCGCCTGGGGATGGCCTGCGGTCAGCACGGCGGCCGTCACGCCGGCGAAGGCCGCCGCCGCGCGCCGGTCGCGCAACCTCCAGGCGACCCCCACCGCGACGGGCAGCCAGGCCGCGACGGCGTGCATGCCCGCATAGGTCGTGTGGGCCACAAGGAAACCCGAGAGCGAAAAGGCCAGGCCACCGAAGAAGCTGGCCTCGACGCTCCGACCCAGGCGTCGGCACATCCAGAATGCGCCCAGCGCAGCGAGCAGGCCATGCAGGAGGATGCTCACCGAGAGCGCGTGCTCGCTGGGGAGGAGCGCCCCCAGCAGGATGTTCGGAGGGTAGAAGACGCCGGTCTGTCCGTCGGCCATGAGCGGGAAGCCGCCGCCCACGTCCGCCGACCACAGCGGAACCTCCAAGGCGGCCCAACGCTCGGCCGCCCAGTGCCGCCACGGGTGGTGGTGGTGCCTCAGATCGTGGACCCACCAGATCGCGCCGACGAGGACATCGGGCGCCTGGGCCAGGACCGCGAGCACCAGCCCGACCAGCGCGTGCCGGGTCTTCACGGATCGATGTAGCCGAGGGACTTCAGCGCCTCCTCGGTCGAGCGGCTCACGGCGACGGTCCCGCAGGCCGCCTCCATCGAGGGCTTCAGCCGGGCGAAGGCGGCCTCGGCGGCCAGGGCCTGCTCCTCCACGACGTTGATGTGCTCGCCGGGGTCCGCGACGAGGTCGTAGAACTCCTGCTCGCCGTCGTGCACCGAGACGATGAACTTGACCCGGCCCTCGACGTCCTCGGACGGCGCTTCCTCACCCTCGCGCGGGGCGACCTTGCTCGGCGCGCGCAGCCCCATGAGGCAGCCGCCCTCGAGCCCGGAGCTTCGACGCCCGACGAGGTCCGTGACAAGGGACTTCTTGCGCGTGGCCTGGGCATAGCCGAAGAGGTCGACGCCCTCGGTGGGCTCCATCGGGTCCAGCTTGATGTACCGGAGGATGGCCGGGGCGATGTCCATGACGCGCACCTGCTGTGGCGGCCGCTTCTCGTGCAAGGTCAGCCGCGGCGCGTGCACGATGAGGGGGATGCGCACGCTGTCCTCGTAGAGCCCGTGATGCTGGAACCAGATGTCGTGCTCACCGAGCTGCTCGCCGTGGTCCGAGGTCACGATCACCAAGGTGTTGTCGAGGTCCACGTCCGCGAGCAGCTCGCCCACGAGGCGGTCGGCGTCGGTGACCTCCAATGCGTAGACCCGCCTGAGCTCTTCGCTCTCGGCGTCGGTGTAGGCGTGGTCCGGGTTGGACAGGAGCGCACGGTGGTCGACCTTGGCGTCGGGCGACTCGTAGGGGGCGTGGGGCTCGAAGAGGTGGACCCAGACGAACCAGGGCCGGTCCCCTCGCCCCCCGATGAAGTCGTCGGCGAGGTCGACCGTGACGTCTCCGTCGCGCTCCAGCAGCCAGGGCGCCAGGTGCGGCCGGCCGGACGCCATCACGCCACGCAGCCCGTACTGGACCAGCAGGATCTGGGTGAGCCCGCGCACCGGAGCGAAGTCGTCGTCGTAGACCTGGAAGCCGGCGTCGAGGCCGGTGCGCTGGTTCACCGCGAAGGAGCTGACGAAGGCCCCGGTCGCATAGCCCTCGTCCGCGAGCCGCTCGGCGACCGTGACGTAGCCGCTCTTGAGCGTGCCGGCGTTGGACAGGACCTCGTGCCGGAGGGGGTGCAGCGAGGTCATCATCGAGGCGTGCGAGGGCGCGGTCTCCGGGGTGGGCGTGACCGCGTCCTCGAAGACCACGCCGGACAAAGCGAGCTGGTCGAGGTTGGGCGTCGCGGCGGCGTCCCCATAGGCTCCGACGTGGTCCCGCCGCAGCGTGTCGATGGTGATGAGCAGGACGTTCGGGTCGCCTTGCAGCGCCTTGCCGCTGCCATAGGACTGGGAGCTCGCGATGCCGGTCGAGATGCCGACGAGCACCCACCCGAACAGGAAGGCGGCGCCGGTCCAGCCGAGCTTGTTCTCGGCGCCGAGCTCCTCGCGGCGGGCCCAGTAGCCGGCGTTGAACCAGGTGACCCCGGCCACGCCGACGGGGCAGAGCGCCATCGCGGCGATGGCGGCGATGCCGCGGCCCTGCTCGATCATGTCGCCCGTGGCGTGCCAGAGGAAGAAGCCCGCGACGAGCAATGCGGTCCCGGCCATACCCGCCGCGTACGCCCGCGAGTCCAAGGCCGCCTTCATGCGCCACTGCACCACCAGCCCGACGGGAAGCGCGCAGGCGACCGCGACCACGGCTCCGCAGGCCAGGCTGACCCCGCCGAGCGCGGCGACCTCGCCCGGGGCCAGATCGAGCTTCAGCAGGGAGACGATCTGGACGAGCTCGAAGCCCCCGGCGACGAAGCCGATGCCCAGGCTCAGCTGGACGATGCGCAGCCACCGGCGCTTGGGATCGAGGAGCCAGCTCACCGGTCCATGTACCCCAGGGCCTCGAGCATCGCGCGGTCCTCGGTGTCCAGGGCCATGTCGACCTGGACCTCGCGTCCCCCAAGCAGCTCGTCCAGAGCCTCGGAGGCCGCCTGAACGCGCTCGGCGTCCTCGACCGGAAAGAGCTCGCCGGGGTCGGCCACCAGGTCGAAGAGGGCGTCCTCGTCGTCCTCGTAGCGAATGAACTTGGCCTCGGGCAGGCGCCAGGCGACATCGACCGGGGGGTCCTCGACGTGGCGGGCTCCGATGGTGCTGGCGACGACCGCCACGTCCGGACAGGTCCGGCCCTCGAGCATCGGGACGAGGCTGCGTCCCTGCTCCGCCCCTTCGGACAGACCGTGCAGCTCGACCAGGGTCGGCACGACGTCCAGGGTGGAGACCTGGCAAGCGACGCGGGTGCCCTCGTGGCCCGGCGCCCGGATGACCAGCGGGATCAGCAAGGAGGGATCGAAGAGATCGTCGCCATGCTCGAAGAGCACCCCGTGCTCGGTCAGGCTCTCCCCATGGTCGGCCACCACGATGACCGTCGTGTCGTCGAGGATGCCGTGCTGCTCCAGGCGATCGAGCAGTCGTCCGGTGAGCGCGTCGGTCTTCTCCAGCTCGTCGTCGTAGGCCTGCGTCAACCACTCGGTGCTGGTGATGCTGCGGTGGTAGGGCGGCCAGTAGGCCGGCAGGTCCAGGGGCTCACCGACGCGCGGCGCGTCGTCTGCGCTCTTGGCCTCGTACGGCGCGTGGGGATCGAAGAGGTGCACCCACAGGAAGAAGCGGCCCTCGGCGTGCCGGTCGATGAAGCGCTCAGCGCGCGCGATGGCGACCTCGCCCTTGCGCTCCCTCAGGGCGTTGCCCGGCAGCAGGACCTGGTCGAGGGCCCGCGCCAGGGACAGCCGATGCCAGCCGGGCAGGCGCCCGAAGTCATCGTCGTAGACGTCGAAGCCCTGGTCCCAGCCATACTTGCTGTGCAGCGGAAAGCCGCTGACCACGCCGCCGGTGCGGTAGCCCGCCTGCTGGAGTCGGTGGACGATCAGCTCCGGCCGATCGCCGAGGGGGGTCGCGTTGCTGACGACGCCGTGCTCGATGGTCGGGAGCCCCGTCAGGATCGACAGGTGCGAGGGCTCGGTCAGGGGCGCGGTGGCCACTGCGGTCTCGAAGACGGCGCCCTCGGCCGCGAGTCGCTCGAGCGCGGGCGTCTGGGCAGGGCCGCCGTACACGCTGAGGCGGTCCGGGCGCGCGGTGTCCCAGGTCACCAGGACGATGTTCGAGCCCGATGCGTTCGTCGGCGCCGGCGGCACACCGCGTAGCAAACCGGCGAAGGCCAGGATGAACCCCACCCAGGGCAGGAACTCTCCAACCCGGCGCACCAGCCGCGCAAAGGACAGTCCGACGAGCAGCCCGCCCACGAACATGGCCACGAGCACTCCGGCGACGCCCGGATCGCGCAGCGACTCGTTCAAGACAAGCTCGAAGCGGTAGTACAGCGCCAGATGCAGCCCGAGGAGCGCTCCGAGCGGGAGCCCGTCGGCCCGCGGACCGACCACCGGGAGCTTGCGGACAGCCCACCCGAAGACCCCGAAGGGCAGGGCCACTGCCAGGCCGGCCCCACAGGCGAGGGTCAGCCACGTGAGCTGCTCGAAGAAGCCGAAGCCGAGCCCGGGCTCGCATCGGACCAGGAACTCGACGCAGCCACCGACCGCGCCAAGCACCGTTGCTCTCGCCAAGAAGGGCCGCACGGCGCCGTTCTAACCCCTGGACTTGCCCGTCGCTCTGGCATACTCCGCAGCCGCTTCGCGGAGAGGGTGCAAATGCTGTCGGAAGAGGCCCAGCGACGGCGTACCTTCGCCATCATCAGCCACCCGGACGCTGGCAAGACGACCCTCACAGAGAAGCTCCTGCTCTACGGGGGGGCCATCCACCTCGCGGGCTCCGTCAAGTCGCGCAAGGCCAGCCGCCACGCGGTCAGCGACTGGATGGAGATGGAGAAGACCCGAGGCATCTCGATCACAAGCTCGGTCCTGCAGTTCGAGTACCGCGAGCGCGCGCTGAACCTGCTGGACACCCCGGGCCACGCCGACTTCTCCGAGGACACGTACCGAACGCTCTCGGCCGTCGACTCCGCGGTGATGCTCATCGACCACGCCAAGGGGGTCGAGGCGCGCACGCTGAAGCTCTTCGAGGTCTGCCGTCGCCGAGGGCTGCCCATCCTGACCTTCATGAACAAGCTCGACCGCGCGGGGCTGGAGCCGCTGGGCCTGCTCGACGAGGTCAGCGAGGCGCTCGGCGGCTTGCGCTGCGTGCCGATCAACTGGCCCATCGGCATGGGCCGGGAGTTCCAGGGCGTGGTCGATGTCGCCTCCCGTCTGGTCATCCTCTTCGAGAGCGAGGGACGGCACGGCGCCGGTCGCCTGGTCGCCGAACGCCTGGACTTCGAGACCGCCCGGGAGCGCCTCGGCTCGATCATGGACACGGTCGAGGAGGAGCTCGACCTGCTCGAGATGGCCGGAGATGCCTGGTCCCACGAGGACTTCCTCGCTGGCGAGGTGACCCCGGTCTTCTGGGGCAGCGCGATGACGAACTTCGGCATCGAGCCCTTCCTGGAGTTCCTGGTCGAGAACTCCCCCGGCCCGGTCGCGCGGACCTCGGTCGAGGGCGAAGAGGTCCAGGTCGACAGCGAGCGCTTCAGCGGCTTCGTCTTCAAGATCCAGGCGAACATGAACCCTCGCCACCGGGACCGCATCGCCTTCATGCGCGTGGTCAGCGGACGCTTCGAGCGGGGCATGGACGTGGTCATCGGGCGCTCCGGCGAGACCCTGCGCTTGTCCAAGCCGCACTCCTTCATGGCCCAGGAGCGCTCCATCGTCGAGGAGGCCTTCCCTGGCGACATCGTCGGCCTCTACGACCCCGGCAAGCTGCGCATCGGCGACACCATCGCGGTCGGAGAGACCCTGCGCTACGCCGGCATCCCGCGCTTCGCTCCGGAGTTCTTCGCGCGGGTCGTGCTGAAAGACCCGCTCAAGCGCAAGCAGCTCGCCGCAGGGCTGGAGCAGCTCTCTCACGAGGGGGCCATCCAGCTCTTCTTCCGCCCCGAGCTCGGGCGGCAGGACCCCTACCTCGGGGCCGTCGGCATGCTTCAGTTCGAGGTCCTGAAGGAGCGCCTGAAGAACGAGTACCGGGTCCAGTGCACGCTGGATCAGCAGCCCTTCAAGCTGGCGCGCTGGATCGGCGGTGACCCCGCCGGTCTGGAGTGGTTCAAGGCGCGGCGCGACTACCGCCTGGTCGAGGACCGCAACGGCCACCCGGTCGTCATCGCCGAGTCCCCCTGGCCGCTGCAGTACGCCCAGCGCGAGAACCCCGGCCTCGAGCTCTACGAAGTCGAACCCCTCTGACCGGCCCATTGGAGGTGCTTGCGGGCCTCCTCCATCGACATCTGGTTGGCGAGCGGTGGGTAGTCGTCGAAGAAGGGCACCACGTCGGTGGCGCGGACCTTCCAGCGCAACAGAAGGAAGTTCAGGTAGTGCGCCGGATGCCGAGTGACCCACTCGGCGAACACGTCGACGAAGGCCTGCATCGTGCGCTGCAGGTCCGCGTCCCGATCCCCGGTCCGCGTGCACTCGACCGGCGGTCGGATGATGACCCGGTGACGCCGGTCACCCGGCTCGCGGACGACCAGGGTCGGCAGGATCGCCGCTCCGGTCTTGCGCGCGAGCTGCGCCGGCATCACGGCCACGTTCGCGGTGCGATTCAGGAGCTTCACCTGGGTCCAGCGCCGGCCACCGCCGCCGTCGAAGGCCAGCCCGAGGACCTCGTTGTCCTGGAGACAGGAGAGCGCCGGGCGCAGGAACTTGAACACGCTGATGTGGCGGACGGGGAGGCGCTGCTCCAACTCCCAACGCCGCTCCAGCACCCGCTCCCACAGGGGCGTCGTGCGGGTCTCTCGCAAGATGTCCGCCCACACCGGCGGGGGCGCGGAGAGCTGGTTCATGCGGTACCCGGCGTGACCCAGCGCGGGCATGATCATCTGGTTGGCGCCGAAGTGGCCGATCAGCACGATGGCGCCTCGCCCCTTCGCCAAGGCGGCGTCGAGGTGCTCGCGGCCCTCGACCACGCAGACCTCGTCGATGCCCGCGGGGTCCAGGTGGGGGTACCGCAGCACCTCGAGCTCGTTGAACATCGTCTGGCGCCACGCTTCGCGCAGGATGTCGTCCTCGCCCTGAGGCAAGGGGCGGTCGCCGAAGAGGAGGCGAAGCTGCTCGGTCGCCACCGCGACGTCCTCGCGAGCGACGGTCCGCACCACGTCGCCGCCGAGCCTCGCGGTCCTTCCCAGCCAAGGCCGAGGCACGCGCGAGATCAGCGCCTGGCCGGGGTAGTACAGCGCCAGGCCGCCGAGGTCCTTGACGAGCAGCGTCGGGTTGCGGAGCACGCGGCCCCAGCTCAACGGCGCTCGTCCCTCGCCGGGTCCATCGGGCGGGCCACGACCGCCTTCTTGTCGATCTTTCCGTTCGGGAGCTTCGGGATCTCCGCCCAGAACTCTACGACCCGCGGGACCTTGTAGACCGCCAGCCGCTCCCGGCAGTACTTCTGGAGTCCGCGGACCGTCAGCTGGGCTTCGGGGAACAGCTCGACCACGCAGCGGGCGATCTCACCGCGGATGCGCTCCTCGGCCCGGACGACGACGACGTCGCGGACCTGGGGATGGTCCTTGACCACCTTCTCGATCTCCAGCGGGTAGACGCGGATGCCGCCGATCTTCAGCATCTCGGAGCGACGGCCGACGAAGGAGAGGAAGCCGTCCTCGGTCAGCGTGACGAGGTCGCGCGTGTGGTACCAGCCGTCCTTGAACAGGTCCGCGGTCTCCTCGTCGTTGTTCAGGTAGCCGCTGACCACTGCGGGTCCGCGCACGATCATCTCGCCCACCTCGCCGGTTCCGACCTGGCGACCTTGGGAGTCCACGAGGCGGATCTCGTAGCCCTTGACCGGGCGCCCGGTGGTCCCGGGGCGGCGGTCGCGGTCGGGCCGCATCGCGACAGCCACGCCGGTGGTCTCGGTCGAGCCCCAGACCGGCATGAAGGCCGCCCCGAAGGCCTCCTCCATGCGCCGCAGCGTGTCGGCGCTGACGAAGGCGCCCCCGGACTCGAGCACCCGCAGCGAGGAGATGTCCGCGCCGCCCTCGCCGACGTGGTCGAGCAGCATCTCGTAGAAGCTGGGCACGGCCATCATCCAGGAGACGCCGAAGCGCTCGATGGTCTGGGCGATCACGCGCGGGCTCAGGCTGTCCATGATGACGAAGGCGCCGCCACAGAGGATGCTGCGGTGGAAGAGCTCGTGGGGATGGGCGAAGACCGAGAACATGCCCAGGAAGACGTGCTCCTCGGTGAAGCCGAGGCCCTCGCCGTCCGCTCCGTCGAAGGCGGTGAGCCCCTGGACGTTGATGTTCCTGTGGGTCGTGATCGCGCCCTTGGGCCGTCCCGTCGTGCCGCTCGTGTAGTTCAGGTAGCAGGGGTCGCCCGCGGACACGTCGATGTCCGGGAGAGCGCCGCCGACGTCGTCGTAGTGGGTGTCCCCGAGCCGCCCCTTGTCGCCGACGTAGACGATGCGGCGGGGGTCCGGGAGCTCCGGAAGCAGGCCCTTGAGGAGGTCGTCGAAGGCCGTCTCGACGAAGACCGTCCGGATCGCGGCGGTGCGGAACTGGTCCCGCAGGTGATCCGGATGGAGCTTGAAGTTCACCGGCGCGTAGAGGGCACCAAGGCGGGCGCAGGCGAGGAAGCCGGTCACGACCTCCGGGCGCTTCGTGATCATGAAGCCGACGACATCGCCCTTGCCGACGCCGACGGAGTGCAGGAGCCCGGCGACCCGGTCGACCTCGCCGTCGAGCTCGGCCCAGGTCAGCTGCTGCGCATCGCCGAGGAGCGCCGGGCGGTCCGGATGGGCCTCGGCCACGAGTCGGAGCAGCTCGCCGAGCGTGCGGTCTGCGAAGGAAGGATCGGGCACCACCGCCCGCGTCTAACCGCCGACGTTGCGGGGTGCGTCCGGATCGAGCGGACGTGAGCCCTCGGGGGCCTTTCCGCCGGGGTGCTTGGCCTTCTCGTGGCCGCCCTGGATCTGCCCTCGCGGAGGCCGCAGCAAGCGATCGAGCTCGGCCTTCTCCTGGCTCACGTCGACGCCGACGTCCGCCAGGGCGTCGAGGAGGAGCCGCTCCTCGACCAGGAAGACCACCAGGTCCTGGACCGGAGGCAGCTCGTTGTCCGCGTCGGGGATGTCCTCGATCAATCCGTCGATTCGAGGGAGCAGGCCCTCGGCTTCCAGCTTCAGCGCCGCCCTGGCGCGGAGCTCGACCCAGCGGTCAGCGGCCTCGGCGACGTGCTGATCGAGCAGGCCCGGGGCCCCTTCGACCTCGACCCGCGTGCCCTCGAGGGTCATCGGCACTTCGATGGGCACTTCGGGGGGGATCTCGCCAGGCTGCACCTCGGCCGCATCCAGAGGAGGCAGCTTGGCGTCGACGGGGCGCTCCGGGACCTCGCCGGGCATGGGGCCGCCGTGTTGCTCGGCGGGATCCGGCGGGGACAACCAGACCGCCGCTGCACCGGCGAGGAGCCCCCCGATAAAGACGCCGGCCGTCTTGAGGTTCGTGCTCACAGCTGGGCTCCGGGGAGGTCACGATGAAGGCGGGCCAGGGCATCCCGCGCGGCGGGGATGAGCTCACCCTCGGGCTCTCCAGCGTAACGCGCTCGATACAGCAGCCATGCCAGCTCCTCCAAGGACGCGGCCCCATCCCCGGCCTCGTCCCGGAGCCAGCGCGCTGCCTCGACTGGCGGGAGCGAGTGCGGCACGGACCAGCCCCGCTTGAGGACGTGCCTGCGCGCTCGCAGATGGACCGCAGCCACACCCCGGGTCCGCTCGCGACGGCCTCCGAGCCAGCGGCGGGTCAACCGGGAGGCGGCCAGCGCTCCGGCCATCAGGGAGAGGAGGAGGACTCCGGCACCCACCGCCTCTGGCGCGGCACCCTCGGCCGGCCCTCCGACCGAGGCGAACTGGCGACCGACGAGGCGGACACCGGTGGCCTGGGTCTGCAGGTCGTAGTCGAGCACGAAGCCGTACCACTGGGCGGTCACCGCGTCCGACAGGTGGGCGAGCATGCCGGATCCCGCGGCGACCTCGCCCGATGGCGTGGCGTCGAAGCGGACCCAGCCTTCGCCGGGGATCCAGCCCTCGACCCAGCTGTGGGCGTCGGCCTGCCGGACCGCGATGAAGCCACCCACGGGGTTGAAGCTGCCGCCGTAGAAGCCATTGACGAGGCGCGCTGGGACGCCCTGGCTGCGCAGCATCACGGCGAGCGCTGTCGCGAAGTACTCGCAGTGGCCCTCACGGCTGTCGAAGAGGAAGACGCTCAGCGCCTGGCCCGAGGTCGCCGGAGTCGGGACCAGGGTGTAGGTGTGGTTCTGGCGCAGGTAGCGCTGGATCGCGTCGGCCTTGGCGCGGGGAGCGCCGACATCGCCGGCGACCCGCTCGGCCAGCTCGTGGATGCGCGGGTCGAGGTCCTCGGGCAGGGCGAGCCCCTGCGGGTCCTTGAAGTTGCTCCAGCCGTCGTTCACAGCCCGGTTCGGGTTCGAGAGCACGACGAACTCGCGGCGGCGCACCTCCTCGTCCCAGCGGTACCCGCTCCGGTGGTCGGAGTAGATGAGGTCCTCGGAGTAGACGCTGTCGATGGCGGCGATCGCGAAGATCGGGGCCAGCGAGACCGGCTCCATCAAGACCTCCTGACGGAGGTGCCCCCGCCGAGGCGGATCGCCGGGATCCAGGGCGGGCTCGGACGCGCGCTCCGGGGCGCGATAGCTCTCGGAGACCGACCACGAGCCGCCGTCGAAGCGGTCCAGCGCGACCCCGCGGAAGTAGAAGGGACCAGGGAGGACGTCCCCGTCCGAGTCCGTGACGGTCACGCGCATCACGAGCTCCGGGTTGTCCTTGATCGCCCCGATGTCCCCGAGGTCGACGCCCTCGTCGAAGCCCGAGAGGTCCTGCTTGTCCCCGTACTCCGAGAGGACCTCGGCGCTCAGACGAGGGATCACCGCGAAGAAGAACGCCGTCAGCAGGATCGACGCCGGCGCGAGCAGGGCGAACTTCCAGGCGCGTCCACCGGCCGAGAGCCGCTCGCGTCGCGTGGCGTGTCCGTCCTCGAGGTCGACCACGTGCAGCACGACCAGCGCCAGCGGCGCCCCGCCGACAAAGAGCAGGAGCAGCAGCCCGAGCCACGCAGAGCGGGCCTTCGTACAGGCCAGCAGCACCATCAGGAGCGCGAACAAGAGCGCCAGGCGGTCGTCCGTGGTCCGCGTCCCGACACAGGCCCGGTGGACCTGGAGGTAGACGAGCAGGCCCATGCCGGCCCACGCCCAGGGCAGCTCGAAGAGGATGGGCAGGATCACGGTCGCGATCGAGACCAGCGCGCTCGCGACCGCCCAGACGCGACGATTGCGCAGACCCGCGGAGGCGAAGGCCCACGAAGCCGCGAGCAAGGCCAGCCCGAGCAGGGCGAGCTGCGTGCCCACTCCGCCCAACATCGCCAGCGACAAGAGGCCCACGAGCGCTCCGCCTCGGACGAAGAAGCGTCGCAGCCGCTGCAGTCGAAGGCGCTCGGTCATCGCTCGCCGTAGAGCGCGAGGGCCGTGAGGAGACGGCGTCGCCAGGCACCCCCGGTGCGCGGCTCGAGGCGACGCTCGGGGAGCTCCAGTCCGACCGCGTGTCCCCAGGCGAAGTGGCGCACGATCTGACCGCAGGCCAGGCTCAGCTCCTGTTCGAGCCGCTTGCCCTCGATGCGGACGACGATGGTCTCGGCGCACTCGGCCTGGCGCAGCACCACCAGGGGCTGACCGGCGCGAGCCGAGTTCGGCCAGTGGATCTGCCGGACCGGGTCGCCGGGAACATAGGGGCGCAAGCCCTGGTAGTCCCCTGCCCCGCCGCTCCGGGAGTCCGGCCTCTCCTCGGCCCCGGTGCCGCTCCGGCCGCGGGCCAGCGGTCCGTGACGCCGACGCGGGTAGACGAGGACCTCGGCGGGCACCTCGAGCTCTCTGGACCGGCGGAAGAGTCCGAAGGGGAAGGTGCTCTCCACTCGCAGCCGCCCGAGCGAGTCGGTCCCTCGCTCCGGGAAGGTCCACGTGGCGATGGCCTCGACGGACTGACCCGGGGCGACGATGCCGAAGAGGCTGCGGGCCTCGCCGCCGTCGAGCTCCTCGACTCGGACGCCGTATGCCGCCAGGTGCTGGCGCTTGTTGAGGAGCACGAGGCCACCCAGAGCCCCCTCGTAGGCGAAGATCTCCGGGGGGAGGTGACGCTCGACCTTGAGGCCTCGCAGGTTCCACTCGGCCAGGATGTTCTGCAGGAACAACAGCCCGAGCAGCATCGACAGGACGATGTAGAGCAGGTTGTTGCCCGTGTTGAAGGCCGCGAGCGTGAGCCCGAAGAGCAGCACGAGGAAGCCGATGCCCTCGCGGGTCGGTCGGACTCGGATGCGACGGCGCCAGGCCCGCCGGATCCGCGCGGTCAGGCCGGCGAAGGGAGGTCCCAGAGGATCTCTCGCACCGCCTGCTCGCCAGCGCGCGTGTTCTCACCGCGGGCGATGACGCGGTGCGCCAGCACGGGCACGGCGAGCTCGCGGACGTCCTCGGGCACGACGAAGGCGCGGCCCTTGACGAGGGCATGGGCCCGACAGGCTCGGTAGAGGGCCTCGGCCCCCCGCGTCGAAGCGCCGCGGAGAAGGCGGCTGTCGCTGCGCGTCGCCGAGATCAGGTCCAGCAGGTAGTCCTCGACCTCGGCGTGCACGGCCACGCCGTCGACGGCATCGACGAGCCCCCGCAAGGACTCCAGGTCGATGGCCGGCTCCAACGAAGCCCGACGGAACCCGCCGGCGCGCAGCACGCGGCGCTCGGCTTCCCGGTCCGGGTAGCCCATCGA
>Ga0114933_10000120_pt1 | contig 95257 bp, 78 predicted proteins | sample 4SBtaG_FD_89691 | JGI IMG/M metagenome (GOLD analysis project Ga0114933, IMG submission 89691) | Deep subsurface microbial communities from Kolumbo volcano to uncover new lineages of life (NeLLi) - 4SBTROV12_W25 metaG | ecosystem: Environmental > Aquatic > Marine > Volcanic | place: Kolumbo...
AATGGTCCCACCGTCGTTTCCACCACCGTTGACGGTGACGATATCAGACGCCAACTCTAGATCAATATCACGAATATGAAGATCCCCTCTCATTCCTATAAGCACCGCATCAACCTGCCCTTGCAGTCCCACCGGAACCGTGTCACCGTATCCAAACCGATTGGCCAGTACGGCCAGATCATCGGTTGTGATATTTGTGATCTTGAACGGGATATTGAACTGTGCCCGGGGGCCAATTGGGCCAATCTCGCCATGCGCGTTGAGCGTCATTGAACCAGACTCCAACTGCAGTTCAATTTCACTGACGTCGACATCCCCCTCCCTACCGCTGACTCGGCCAAGGACAACGCCTTTCCCTATAAACGGTAAATCCCAGTGTGTGTAAGACTTCAAAAATGCGCCTAGCTGATCGGTACTGCTCTTAGCGCGAAAATCAATCGACCAGCCATGAGGGCTAAGCAGATCATCCATGTAGCCGGTTGCAGACAGTTTCGCATGCTCGCCGGATGCATCTATCACGACATCCTCAATCCTGAAATCCCCTAACGAACCGGTCAGGACACCCTGAGCCTCAGCGCTGGCTTTAAAAGGAACGCGACCCTTAAAGAGGTCAGCAAGGCTCCCGAGCTCTTCCGTTTCAGCAAGCACCTTTAGACGGGTCGGTGAGACCGCACTACCCTGCGCCGGGCGTTTGAGGAACTCTCCCAACGAACTGATTGACCCGGAGGCAGTGATGCGCAGACGTTCCGAGCGCGTCGTAACGTCAATGTCTTCAAGGCGCAAATCCTTGCCCGGCCGGCTCCGCATTACCGCACTCACTCGGGCGATACCGCTAAAGAGCTCTTTCTTCTGTTCAGTGAGTCCGGGCACAAACATGGCGACTGACTGGGTCAAGTCACTTGTCTCGAGCGCAAGACGAATATCGACGTTACCGCCCTGCATAACCTCGGTGACGGTCCCCTCTAATTCTCCTGAGATCTTACCCAACACGAGATGCAATGCAGCCTCGAGGTCATCATCTCCCCCCGGCGTCAGGGAGCCTCTCACCTCAAGGGCGCTACCGCTAAACGTCCCGGTTGCGGTGACTGCGCCGTCACCGACATCTTCGGGCAGTACCCAGTCCAACTGACTCAAGTGAAGATCCCGATCAAGCTGTGTATCAGAATCTGAGTACTGGATATGAGCCTGGCTCACTTGCAGCTTGCGAAGGATCAAAGGACGTATGGCGGTCTCATCCAGACGAAAACGCCAGTTCGTTGCCCCCTCCTCCAGTTTGGAAACCAGATTTACAGTAGGCGAATCAAGTTCCAATCTATCGATGACCAGGATACCGGACAGCAAGGGCCAGATGGCGAACTCCGCTTCGCCGCTTTGAAGCTTCAGCAAAGGCAGGTCCGACACACCTTCAGGGCTTGAGATCTCAAGACCCGATACCGATAGTTTGGTCGTCGGCCAAAGCTGAAAACCAAGTCGATCGCTGATTTGGACTTCACGCTGGATGGCGGTACCCACCCAACTCGCTACTCGATCGCGATGATCGTTCCAATTGAAGTACTGCAAGAACAGTACCGGAAGGGCCAGTAGCGCCACCAATAGCCCAACTGCCGATAAAATAAGGCGCTTTCGAGTCATGATGGACGTAGCATAAGGCAATGCGCGCCGGATTCGCCAGAAAATCAGACCCAGTCCGCCGCAAAACCTCCCCTCAACCAATGCGGCAGCAGGATTTTTTGCATCAAGATAACCGCTCGACGATCATTAGAATGCCATGACCTCATCTGTGGACGAAAAGAAACTCAGTAAAAGGCTTCGCCGTGAGGTCGGGCGTGCCATTCAGGATTTCCAGATGATCAGCGAGGGAGACAGCATCATGGTTTGCGTCTCCGGTGGTAAGGATTCTTTTGTGATGCTGGACGTGTTGGAGCAATTGCGCCATCGCGCCCCCGTCTCCTTTTCACTCCGTGCAGTGCACCTCGATCAGAACCAGCCCGGGTTTCCGGTCGAGACCTTGAGGTCATACCTTGTCGACCGCGACGTGCCTTTCGACATTATTGATGAGGATACCTACAGCATCGTCAAGCGGGTCATTCCCGAAGGGAAGACCATGTGCGGGCTGTGTTCACGACTGAGGCGGGGTGTCCTGTATCGCTATGCTCGAGAAAACGGCATGAGCCGGATTGCGCTTGGTCATCATAGCGATGACATGATCGAGACCCTTTTTCTGAACATGTTCCATGGTGGTCAATTGAAATCGATGCCCCCAAAATTGCGCAGCGACGATGGGCGCAATATCGTCATTCGACCAATGGCCTATTGCCGCGAAGCAGATCTCGCACGCTACGCACGGATTCGGGAATACCCGGTGATCCCCTGCAACCTCTGCGGTTCACAGGACCACCTGCAGCGCCAGGCGATCAAGGCAATGCTGGGTGATTGGGAAAAAGCGCATCCGGGACGTATTGCCAGCATCTTCCGAAGCCTCACACACGTAGCACCAAGTCAGCTTGCAGACCGGTCTCTTTTTGACTTTGCCGCGCTGGAAGCACAGTCAGCAGAACACCGCTGGCTTCCCGAGGGCACAACCACGAACCAACAAAACAGCCTGGTCGACACCGCCCCTTGCGCTAAAACCGGATCGTAGAGGAGAAAGAAATTGAAACCGGAATCATTTAATCCCGGGCTGATGGCGTTTCTGGACGAATCACCCAGCCCTTTCCACGCCGTCACCGCCATGCAGCGCACTCTGCAAGAACACGGGTTTAACAATCTTGATCCTGAAGCGCTATGGTCAATCGGTGATCGCGACAAAGCACTGGTCCTTCGAAATGGCTCATCGCTCATCGCATTCAGGATGGGAAGTGCGCCCCTGAGTGAATCCGGTGTGCGCATGATCGGCGCTCATACCGACAGCCCCTGTCTTCGCATCAAACCGGCGCCTGATGTAAGGCGGTCCGGTTTTCATCAGCTCGGTGTTGAGATCTACGGAGGTGTGCTGCTGGCACCCTGGTTTGACCGGGATCTCTCGATCGCAGGACGCGTCACCTGCTCTGACACCAGCGGCCAGCGTCTCTCGTTGCTGATTGACTTCAAGAAGCCCATTGTCACTATCCCCAGCCTCGCGATCCACCTTAACCGCGACATCCACAAAAACCGCACGATCAATCCTCAGCAGGAACTGGTTCCGATACTGTGTGACCTGCCGGATCAAAGCGAAGCCGGGTTTCGCGAATTACTCCTTCAACAGATTCATCAGGAGCATCCTGGGGAAAACGTACAGGCGGTCACAGACTATGAACTGAGTTGCTATGACACCCAAGGTGCGCAGCAGGTGGGATTACGGGGTGACTTTCTCGCCAGCGCCCGGCTGGATAATCTGCTGAGCTGCTACACCGGGCTTCGCAGCCTGCTGGATGCCCAGGGAGAGCAGGCCGTTTTACTGGTATGCAATGACCATGAGGAAGTCGGTAGTGCATCTGCAGCCGGTGCACAAGGACCCTTTCTGCACACCGTGCTGGAGCGGCTTTGCGGCGACGGCGAAACCATGGCGCGGGTCTTGGCCCGCTCACTTTTGATCTCGGCGGATAATGCGCACGCGCTGCACCCCAACTACGAAACCAAACACGACCCGCAGCATCAGCCGCGCCTTAACGGCGGACCTGTCATCAAATTCAACGCCAATCAGCGTTACGCCACCAACAGTGAGACCGCTTCGATTTTCAGAGGGGTTTGTACCCGTGCCGATGTTCCTGTGCAGTCTATGGCGATGCGCAGCGATATGGCCTGCGGTAGCACCATCGGGCCGATTACCTCAACCGTACTCGGCGTGGATACGGTCGACGTAGGCGCGCCGCAACTCAGCATGCATTCGATTCGTGAAACCACCGGTTGGCATGATCCGGTCCTTCTGTATCGAGCGCTCAAGGAATTTTTTGAGTCCCAAACGCTGTAATCCGTCGATGCCATCTCAGAGACACGCCTAAAAAAAGCCGGGCCTAAAGCCCGGCTTTTTTACTCACCCGCTCCGGCCTGCCCCAGCGGCAGCATCCAGAGTCTCGTTATTGCGACTGCTCGACCATGTAATCCACAGCGAGTTTGACATCATCGTCACTCAGGTGAGCGAACCCCCCTTTGGGAGGCATGTAGCCGGCCTTACCCTGGAATCCCACAATCGCATGCTCGTACAACAAGCCCATACCCTGAGCGATGCGATCTGCCCAGGCATCTTTATCCCCAATTTTTGGAGAACCTGCCACGCCCGAGTTATGACAGGCCATGCAGCCACTGTTGTACACCGCTGCGCCATCCGCCTGCACCGTTGGTGAACCAACACCGATCACCGCGAGACTCGCCAAAGCAACAAATTTTTTCATCTTCATGCTCCTTCGTTAAGCATTAAGCTTCTGATTAAGCTTTCAGAATATCCTGACTTTGTCATTGTTAACGCCAGGACGAAACTGGATAAACCGTTAAAAATCCGTGTCGAGATTCTAAGATTTGTCCCGCCCACGGTAAACCTTGCAAAATCGTCAGGATTTACCTTACAGCTCTCGGGTGGCATGAAACATGACCTCAGGCCATCGCTCCTGCGCAAGGCGAAGATTGGCAAGATTCGGCGCCAGGTAGGTGAGCGCCCCCGAAGCATCGAGCGCGAGGTTCTGGGTCGCTTTTTTCTTCATCTCTTCGAATTTCGCGCTGTCCTCACTGTCGAGCCAGCGCACAGTCGCCACGGGAACCGCTTCGAAACTGCACTCCACGCCGTATTCGTGCTTAAGTCGATGTGCCACCACATCAAACTGCAGAATACCTACCGCGCCGAGCACCAGATCGTTGCTGAGCATGGGCCGAAATACCTGGGTGGCGCCTTCTTCACTTAACTGATCCAGCCCCTTGTTGAGCGCTTTGGCCCGTAGCGGATCGGCCAGCCTCACCCGCCGAAACAGTTCAGGAGCGAAACTGGGGATACCGAGAAACTTCAACTCTTCCCCCACCGTGAAGGCGTCACCGATCTGAATGGTGCCGTGGTTATGAAGCCCGATAATGTCTCCTGCCACCGCGCCGCTAGCGGACTCGCGCCGGGCAGCCATAAACGTGATGGCGTTGTGTAACTGCATATCACGCTCCGCACGAACATGACGGACCTTGAGGCCTTTGTTAAATGAACCCGAGGTGATCCGCAAAAAAGCAACCCGATCATGATGTGCCGGATCCATATTTGCCTGAATCTTGAAAACGAATCCGGAAAAAGGGGCTTCGCTCGCATCTACCGTTCGCGTCTTCGATACTCTGGGCAACGGAGCCGGTGCGTAATCAACGAAGGCATCGATCAGTTCATCTGTTCCTTCATGGTTCAGGGCAGACCCAAAGAAAACGGGCGTCAATTCCCCGGCAAGATAGGCATTGCGATCAAAAACATGAGATGCGCCCTGCAGCAGTTCGATCTCTTCACGAAGCCTAAGCGCATCGTCTCCCGCTATCACGTCGAGCTTTGGATTGTCCAATCCCTGAATCACCTGGGACGAGCAACCTCCTGATCCACTGCGATCAAACAGGGAAACACTGTCATCGAGAAGTCGGTAGACACCGCAAAAATGACGGCCGGACCCCAGCGGCCAGGTGACAGGCGCGCAACTGATTTTGAGGACGGACTCAACCTCATCAAGCAGTTCCACGGGATCGCGTCCTTCGCGATCCATTTTGTTGATAAAGGTCATGATGGGCGTGTCCCGCAGGCGACAAACATCCATCAGTTTGATCGTGCGCTCTTCAACACCTTTCGCCGCATCAATCACCATCAGCGCGGAGTCCACTGCGGTCAACGTGCGGTAGGTGTCTTCCGAGAAGTCGGCATGGCCCGGCGTGTCCAGTAAGTTCACAATGAACTCGCGGTACTCGAACTGCATGACCGAAGAGGTGACCGAAATACCCCTCTCCTTTTCGAGCTTCATCCAGTCAGAGGTGGCATACCGGCCGGTCTTGCGGGCGCGCACGGTCCCGGCCTCCTGAATCGCGCCGCCGTAATGGAGGAATTTCTCAGTGAGAGTCGTCTTACCCGCGTCCGGGTGAGAGATGATGGCAAAGGTACGCCGACGCTGCACCTCTTCCAGATGATCTGACATAAAACCGTCACTGCTGGACTGAAAAAGACGGCGGATTATACCGTCCTGCCGGATCCATGCCCTGGCTAACGCCCCTCAATATCGTTTTCTGGATGCCGCTACTGCGCAACAGCGATCTAGTACTCCTCGCGTTTTCGCAAATCCTCATCAGCGCTGCTCGGCCGGAAGGACTGCGAAAACGGTAACGGCAGCTGTGGGTTATAGCGGTCAAAATTGTGCGAGCGTCGTTGCCGGATACGATGAATGCGGCGCCGGGTACTCCATCTGCTGCGGTTCAAGGCACTGCCACTCCGAAATAACGATGGCGCCATTCTAACGACCGATGGACCATCACAGTAGTGTGCCTCACTGCTCCGACGCCGATACGTCTGCTGAGGGTGAGGCGTTCGGAAAGAACAACTGTTGCCCAGACCGCCTGAAGTTGGCGATGGCCGTCTGACCAGCTTTGCCGATCATCCAGTCTATGAATATCTGCCCTGCTTTTGCGTTGACATGCGGATGCTTTTCAGCATCCACCAGAATAATCCCGTATTGGTTGAAAAGCAGCGGATCATCTTCGTACAACACACTGAAATCCTGCTTATTGGCAAAACTGATCCAAGTGGCACGATCCGTCAGGCAATAGGCGCTCATTCCCACGGCGACGTTCAGCGTTGCGCCCATACCCGAGCCGGTCTCCCGATACCAGCCCCCACTGGCCTCCGATGGATCGATCGCCGCTGAGGGCCATAGCGCCAACTCTTTGTTGTGCGTACCCGAATCATCCCCCCTGGAGGCAAAGAACTTGCCGGAGCGGCTGATCCGCATCAGCGCCTCACTGACGCTGTCCGCCTCCCCCAGTCCTGCCGGATCGGCTACCGGGCCGACCAGGACAAAATCATTGAACATAAGATCAAAACGCTCAACACCCCAACCATCCGCGACAAACTCCTCCTCGTCCGACTCGGCGTGAACCAGCAGAACGTCACCATCTCCCCGCATAGCATTACGGATCGCCTGACCTGTTCCAACCGCCACCACGTTCACCTTGATGTCATGAGCCTCCTCAAAAAGAGGTAACAGGTAATCGTAGAGTCCAGAATTGGCGGTAGAGGTCGTCGACTGTATGACAATGGAATCCTGCGCAGCGGGAACACCCGCCGAGAAACTGCAAAAGAGCACACCCACCAATAACCACAGGATCCGCCGCCTGCTCCCCGAAGACATCATCATAGAAATTGTCCTGGGCCAGAAAATACGATTGGTTCAGCCAAAGTCTGCAATCTTGGGTTCAGTAGCTTGCCGCCGTCGGCTTTTTCCCGACCCGTTCCGAAGGGCGGATAAAAGACAACAGCAGATTCACCGCCAGGGCCAGCAACATGAGAATAATCCCAAGCGCCATCGCAAGTTCGAGATCACCCTTGGAGGTCTCGAGTGCGATTGCCGTCGTCATAACACGAGTCAGGTGATCAATATTTCCCCCGACAATCATTACGGCTCCGACTTCCGAGATCGCTCTGCCAAAGCCGGCGAGACCGACTGTTAGAAGACCGTACCGTCCTTCCCATAGCAGGGTCCGCACTCGATGACCCAAGCCGATTGCCAGAGAGGCGAAATATTCGCCGTACTCTGAATTAAGGTCTTCGATGGTCTGCCGGGCGAGCGCGATCACAATCGGTGTAATGAGCAGGGTTTGCGCAATCACCATGGCGGTCGGCGTATACAGCAAGCCCAGCACGCCAAAAGGGCCTGCCCTGGAAAGCGCGAGATAGACAAGCAGTCCCACTACGACTGGCGGCATCCCCATGAGCGAATTGCTGATAACGATCAGACTGAAGCGTCCGGGAAACCGGCCGATCGCAATCGCCGCACCAACCGGAAGGCCAATCAGCAGGGATAAGCCCACCGCGGACAGGCTGACGCGAAGAGACAGTCCGACAATCTCAAAAAGGTCGGCGTCCAGCGTCCCTATCAGAGAGAACGCAATGGCAAATGAACTGGATAATTCCTGCATCTGTCGTTCGTTATTGGATGCTCGTCAAATACCGTGAAATGTTTCTAAATGGTCTCTACTGACCGAACAGGGTCTGGGCAAACCGATGAATTCACTTGGATTAAGACAATGCTTCAGCCAGAAGATCATGCTCGTCAAAGTGGGTAATTCTGACATCCAGGCGCTGACCGGGCGATAAGTTCCCAGCTCCGGAAACCTGAATGATGCCGTCGACTTCGGGGGACTCTGCGTAACTTCGAGCTATGGCGGTGTCTGCTTCCACATCGTCAATCACCACCTCAACCTGCGAACCTACCCGGCTGCCGAGGCGATCTTTCGAGACTTCCGCCTGCACCTCCATCAATGCCTGAAGACGCTCCTCGGCCAGTTGAGCATCCACTGGATCAGGCAGTTCGTTTGCCCGAGCCCCTGTCACCGGGGAATAGATAAAGCACCCGACCCGGTCCAGTTGTGCCTCACGCAGGAATTCAAGCAGCTCAGAAAAATCTTGCTCCGTCTCACCAGGGAACCCCACAATGAACGTGCTGCGAACGGCGAGTTCAGGGCATCGGGCCCGCCAGGACTGGATACGGGAAAGATTGTCCTCGGTATTTGCCGGGCGCTTCATCAGTTTGAGAATGCGGGGGCTGGCGTGCTGAAACGGCACATCAAGATAAGGCAGCACGAGACCTTCCGTCATCAGGGAAACGAGTGCATCCACGTGCGGATAGGGGTACACGTAATGCAGGCGCACCCACACGCCCAATTCGCCCAGCGCTCGGGCAAGGCTGTGAATTTCCGGGCGCAGGTTATGACCCGTTATGAGATCAGCCTGCTTCTTCAGGTCAATGCCATAGGCGCTCGTGTCCTGGGAGACCACCAGCAGTTCATTGACCCCCGCCTCAACCAATTGCCCTGCTTCTTCCAGCACATCCCCTGGCCGACGACTGGCGAGACGGCCGCGCATTGTCGGGATGATGCAAAAACTGCACTTGTGATTACATCCCTCGGAGATCTTGAGGTAAGCATAATGTCGCGGCGTCAGCTTGACACCACCCGGAGGCAGCAGGTGATAGAGCGGCTCCTGCACCGGAGGCGCCTTCTGGTGTACAGCAGCAAGCACCTCTGCTGTCGCTTGAGGACCAGTCACTGCCAGCAGCTCCGGGAACTTCTCCTTGAGCATTTCAGCCCGCGCACCAAGGCATCCGGTCACGATTACCTGACCGTTGGTACTTAATGCCTCGTCGATGGTTGCCAGGGATTCTTCCACTGCCGCATCAATAAAGCCGCAGGTATTGACGACCACAACGTCTGCATCCGTATAGGTTTGGGAAAAGGCATAGCCTTCGGCCCTGAGTTGGGTCAGGATTCGCTCCGAATCCACGGTTGCCTTGGCACAACCCAGGCTTACGAAACCCACGGTTGGACGACTCACCGGATCACCCTTAATTCATTCAACTGAGCAACTCGCGATGGATCCCGCTTCTTTGCAGTACTGTCGCCGCAATTTCTTCGACCGAAATACCTGAGGTATTAGACATCGGAATGCTGTGGTGTCGATACATCCCTTCGGCGCGACGGATTTCAAGCTGACATTGGGCCAACTTGGCATAGGGGCTGTCAGGCCGGCGCTTTTCACGAATTTCATGCAGCCGCTGGGGGTCTATCGTCAACCCAAAAAGACGATCCTTATAGGGGATCAGCACGGGAGGCAATCCATCGTCCAGGAAGTCATCATCGGTGAGAGGGTAGTTCGCGCAGTACAACCCGAAATGCATTGCGAGATAGACACAGGTGGGTGTTTTCCCACTACGCGATACCCCCACCAGGATCAGATCTGCCTGCTCGTAGGCATCCGGATTAACGCCGTCATCGGAATCCATTGCGAAATGCACGGCGTCGATCCGCGAGTTGTAGCGCAACTGATCGGTGACGCCGTGGCTATAGCCCGCCTGCCAACTCGGAATGAGATTGAGCTCGCGCGACAACAGGCCCATAAAGGAGCTGAAAACATCCACGACCAGCGCATTGGCTTGATCGATCTGCTTGCGGTAATCCGCGTTAACGAAGGTCACGAACACGATGGGCCGTGACCCATCCTCTTGGCCGCCTTCTTTTATTTGTCGGAGTACATCTTTCAACTTATCATCCGAGTCAACGAAAGGGAGCACCGTGGTCACAAAATGTACCTGCGGGAACTGCGTCAATAAACTCCTCGCGAGTTCTTCCGCAGTCAGGCCGGTACGGTCGGAGACCACAAAGACCGAACGTTTATCAAGACTCATCGGCGCCTCTTTTCTGATATCAGGAAGATGTCCAGGAGCCGAATGTATAGCATATCCATGGGAGCCGTCAGACCATCATGACCTCTGAATACGTTATCGCATTCACGGCACTCGGTATGAATGCCGTGCCCCGAGTGGGAGGCAAAAACGCCTCGTTGGGTGAAATGATCAGCCAACTGGATTCTGCCGGTATCTCTGTGCCGGATGGTTTCGCGACGACTGCCGATGCCTTTAGGCTGTTTTTGGAACAGGACGGACTGAAAGGCCGTATCGACCACGCGTTGGCTCCGCTGGATGTCGACGATATTGAGCAACTGACCAGCACCGGAGAGCAGATCCGGCGTTGGATTATCGAAACCCCCCTGCCCACCACGTTGTCTGAGGAGATAACCCAACACTACAGAGAATTCGGAGATCACACGGCTGTTGCTGTCCGATCCTCAGCCACTGCCGAGGATTTGCCCGAGGCTTCCTTCGCGGGACAACAGGAAAGCTTTCTGAATGTTCGCGGAATCGACAGCGTTCTGATCGCAGTGCACGAGGTCTTTGCATCACTTTTCAATGACCGAGCGATTGCATATCGCGTGCACCAGGGATTTGATCATGCGCAGGTTGCCATCTCTGCGGGCATCCAGCGCATGGTTCGAAGCGATATGGGAGCGAGCGGCGTCGCCTTCACCCTGGACACTGAATCCGGATTTTCGGATACGGTCTTCATTACGTCCAGCGTCGGACTGGGTGAGTGTGTCGTTCAGGGAGCAGTCAATCCCGATGAGTTCTACGTTCACAAATCCACGCTGAAAAGCGGTCACCCGGCCATCACCCGAAGACATCTCGGCAGCAAACTGATCAAGATGGTCTACGCGGAATCGGGGGATCCCTCTCCGGTCAAAACCGTAGATACATCGAACGAGGAACGAAACTCCTTCTCCCTGACCGACAACCAGGTAGAAGCATTGGCTGGGATGGCGATGACCATTGAAGCCCACTATGGCAAGCCGATGGATATTGAGTGGGGGCTTGACGGTGAGTCCGGCGAACTTTTCATCCTGCAGGCACGTCCAGAGACTGTCCAAAGCCGGGTCCAGAAGCAGGTTCTGGAACGCTACCGACTGAACGGGTCAGGACCGGTACTGTGCGAAGGTCGCAGTATCGGCAGCCGTATCGGAGCCGGCACGGTTCGTGTGGTTCCCTCGGTAAAGGATCTCGACAAGGTGGCTCCCGGAGATATCCTGGTCACCGACATGACGGACCCCGATTGGGAACCCGTTATGAAGCGGGCGGGTGCGATTGTCACCAACCGGGGCGGGCGGACCTGTCACGCCGCCATTATCGCCCGTGAACTTGGCATACCGGCGGTGGTCGGCTGCGGCAAAGCGACCTCATCACTCAGCGAGGGCCTTTCGGTTACCGTCTCATGTGCAGAAGGCGACACAGGCCGGGTCTATGAGGGCGCACTAGATTTTGAAGTTGAACGGATCGATCTTGCAGATATGCCCGAGCTGCCATTCAAGATCAGCATGAATATCGGCAATCCGGAGCGGGCTTTTGATTTTCAGAGCCTACCCAACGCGGGTGTCGGCCTCGCACGACTGGAATTCATTATCAACAATACGATTGGGGTTCATCCAAAAGCGCTCCTGAACTACGAGCGACTGGAATCCGACATCCGGGCCAAAGTCGATCAGGCGATTGCGGGCTATGACAGCCCCATTGATTTTTACGTTAAGAAACTCGCCGAGGGTGTCTCCCACATCGGAGCCGCCTTTAATCCCAAACCTGTCATCGTGCGACTGTCTGATTTCAAATCCAACGAATACGCAAACATGGTTGGAGGACGCGAGTTCGAGCCCCGGGAGGATAATCCCATGCTCGGTTTCCGCGGGGCCTCCCGCTACATCGATTCAGGCTTTCGTGACTGCTTCGAGCTTGAGTGCCGTGCCCTGAAATATGTTCGCGACGACATGGGACTCAAGAATGTCTGGCTGATGGTGCCGTTTGTCCGGACTTTGACGGAGGCCGAGGCAGTTATGACCTTGCTGGCAGACAACGGACTGGTGAGAGGGGTCAACGACCTTAAAGTCATCATGATGTGCGAGATCCCGGCGAACGCCCTCCTTGCGGACGCCTTTTTGGAGCACTTCGACGGCTTCTCGATCGGCTCCAATGACCTGACCCAGCTGGCACTGGGTCTTGACCGCGACTCCGGTGACATCGCGCACCTTTTCGATGAACGCAACGACGCGGTCAAAATTCTGCTCCACCAGGCGATCGACGCCTGCCGGCGCGCTGGCAAATATGTTGGCATCTGCGGGCAGGGGCCCTCAGATCATCCCGACTTTGCCCGCTGGCTGATGGATGAGGGAATTGAGAGTGTCTCTCTTAATCCGGATAGTGTTGTGCCGACCTGGCTTTACCTCGCGGGACAGCAGATCGACCCCTAGCCGCCGCGTCGCGCCCGATCAGGCAGCGCGGCTGGCGCGTTTGCGCTCGTGCTCACGCAGGAATTTCTTTCGAATCCTAATGGATTCTGGGGTCACCTCCACCAATTCATCCTCGTTGATAAACTCGAGCGCATATTCGAGCGTGATCGAGACCGGCGGTGTCAGCAGCAGGTTTTCGTCAGTGCCAGCGGCACGGATATTGGTCAACTGTTTTGCCTTAAGGGGATTCACCACCAGGTCATTGGATCTTGAGTGAATGCCAATGACCATGCCCTCATAAACCTCAACCCCATGACCAATAAATAGTCGTCCTCGCTCCTGCAGATTAAACAGAGCATAAGCCAACGCCTTGCCTGCCGACATGGATATCATCACACCGTTGTTACGCTCAGCGAGACTGCCCTCCAAGCGCGGACCATAATGATCAAATGCGTGATACATCAATCCGGTTCCTGAGCTGATGGTGAGAAATTCCGAGCGAAATCCAATCAGTCCCCGACTGGTGATCAGATAGTCCAGCCGTACGCGGCCACGGCCATCAGGCACCATATCGCGCAGTTGGGCGCGGCGCTCTCCAAGGTTCTCCATCACGCGGCCCTGGTACGCTTCCTCGACGTCCACCGTCAGCGTCTCAAAAGGCTCCTGCGTTTCCCCCGCCTCCTCACGCATGATGACCTCCGGACGGGAGATCGCCAGTTCGTATCCCTCGCGGCGCATATTCTCAATAAGAATTGACAGATGCAGTTCACCCCGACCGGATACCCGGAACTTGTCGGGATCTTCCATGGGTTCGACCCGGAGTGCCACGTTGTGAATGAGCTCGCGCTCGAGCCGTTCTTTTAGGTTGCGGCTGGTGACAAATTTCCCTTCGCGTCCAGCAAAGGGAGAATCGTTCACCTGGAAAGTCATGCTCAAGGTAGGTTGATCCACACTCAGCATAGGGAGTGGCTCAACGAAATCCGGATGACATAACGTATCGGAAATCCCCAACGCATCCAGCCCCGTCACAGCAACGATATCTCCAGACACAGCGCTTTCCGTTTCTACCCGCTCCAGCCCATGAAAGCCCAGAATCTGCAGGATCCTCCCCTTGCGCACCTTTCCCTCCGGCTCAGTCACTGCCACAGCATCGTTGCGCCGAATCTGGCCCCGCTGGATTCGGCCGATCCCAATGACTCCGACATAGGGCGAATAATCCAGCGCGCTGATCTGCATCTGGAAGGAGCCGTCCGGATCTACCGAGGGAACCGGCGCGTGAGTCACAATTGCGTCAAACAACGCCTCCATACCCTGATTCGCTTCTGCAGCGGGTTCTTTTGCGGCCCAACCCTGTAAAGCAGAAGCATAAATGACGGGAAAGTCCAGTTGCGCCTCGGACGCGCCCAGGCGATCGAACAGATCGAAGGTCTGATCCAGCGCCCAATCCGGGCGGGCGCCGGGACGGTCGACCTTGTTAATCACCACAATCGGCCGGAGCCCATGACTCAAGGCTTTTTGCGTCACAAACCGTGTCTGTGGCATGGGACCCTCTACTGCATCCACCAACAGCAGTACGGAATCCACCATCGACAGCACCCGCTCCACTTCTCCGCCAAAATCTGCGTGGCCCGGGGTGTCAACGATGTTGATGCGCCATTCTCGCCAGCGGATAGCGGTGTTTTTCGAAAGGATCGTAATGCCGCGCTCTCGCTCCAGATCATTGGAGTCCATCACACGCTCCCCCATCTCTCCATGTGAGGCCAGCGTGCCGGATTGGTGCAGCAGTTGATCGACCAGCGTGGTCTTGCCGTGGTCAACGTGGGCGATGATCGCCACGTTTCTCAAGTTTTCTATCGAGGGATGCATCCAAGAGGATCCTGAATCAGTGAGTCGGAAAGCGCGCGGCGGCGCATTATACCGACAGCGACGATTCAGCGAAGTGTTGCCTCGGCGGCTGCGTCCTGACCCTGAACGTGCTCCCGATAGAAAAGATAGATTCCCGCACCCACAATGAGCACCATGCCTGTCGCTTCAAGTGCAGAGGGGATATCTCCGAAGACGGCAAAGGCAAGAATCATTACCGCTGCCAGGCCGCTGTACTCGTAGGGTGAGATCACGGCCGGATCTGCAATTCGATAAGCGCTGTGGAGCAAAAGGAACCCTGAAGTGCCGATGAGCGTGATCATCAACAAAGATAGAGTGACGTCAAGGTCATCCAAGCGCCAGGGATGAGTGAGAAATTCAATTCCGTTGATCCCCAGCGCGGAAAGGGAACCATCACCAAAAAAGAGTCCCATTAATCCTGAGAGCACGGTCGTGACCAGATACATCACGATGATCTGTTGGTAAACGGTATCGCGCTCAGCGGTTTTCTTGGCGATCATCATCGAAGTGGCGTAAAGCACTGCTACCGTCACCGGTAGCAGGTAAATCCAGTTGAACGCGCCGCCTTCAGGCCTTGCAATAAAGATCACCCCCGAGAACCCCACCAGCATGGCGGCCCAGCGGCGCACCCCAACCGAACTGCCGAAAACAAATATGGACATGATGGTAATAAAGAAGGGGCTGACGAGAAAAAGCACAGTGGCATTCGCAATCGGCACTTTTGACTGAGCAAAATAAAACGCCGCGTAACCAAAGAAAAAAGCGATGCCCCGATATAGGGACAGCCCAGGGTATGCGGTCCACAGTTTAATCGGCTCACCGATGATCTTCTGGAACCCCAGGATCAGCAGTATCCCGATAAGCGATCGAAAAAAAAGAATCTGGTACAACGAAACATCATCGGAGAGCAGCTTGATGATGACGTCCTGGACAGAAAAGATCGTCATTGCGCTAATGACGAGCACGATTCCGCGTCCGTTTTGCTGCTGGCCCTGTATCATCGATTCCTCAAGTCCTGTAGTCTTCGGGCGGCATTCTAGGGATTTCACCCTCCCAACGGCTGATCTTGTCGCGGTAATGGAAACCGGAGTCGCCCCAGGCTGACAGGAAAAGGTGCTGCGGGAGACCGATACCCAAGGTCTTGATGCAAAGGAAAGCGCTATCGAGCGTAAGCTCCTGTGATATCGTCCGCTTCCCCAAACCGGGCACCTGATCGACAGTCAGGCCGTCTTCCGCCAAGAACATCTTAGGCGGTCTCCAGCACCTGAAGCCTGATTACTTGTGAAAAAGTCTTTCGCCGCCTATCGACAACTCTTCGTCATCAACGGCCGTCTCGTGGCCTTCAGTTTTCTGATGACCTTCTACTCAAGTTTTGGCCAGACTTACTTCATCGGGGTATTCGGGCCACACATTCAAGCTGAGTTTGACCTGAGCCATACGCTCTGGGGCAGCATCTACCTTGCCGGCACACTGGCAAGCGCCCTCTTGATGCCGTTCACCGGAGGCCTGATCGATCGATTCTCGCTCTCCAGCTATTCGATCGCAGTCGCGTTCGGCCTGCTCGTAGCCTGCGCCTGTATGTCTCTGGCATCAGGTCCAGTCATGCTCGTGGTCGCCATATTTCTTTTGCGACAATCCGGACAGGGATTGGCATCACATATCTCGATTACCAGCATGGCGCGGTATTTCGATAGGGAGCGCGGCCGCGCCATTGCGGTCGCCTCGCTGGGATACAGCGTTGGCGAGGCGGTACTGCCCTTTTTGGCGGTGGTCCTCATCGCCGTCATGGGCTGGCGCTGGACATACGCCAGCGCCGCCATTCTGGTGGGAGTCACCTTGATTCCCGCAACACTCTGGCTGCTCAGTAACCATCACCGCTTTCATCGTCGGTATCTCAGTCAGCTATCCTCCCAGAGAGACTCTGCGGTTTCAAATGTGGTCTCGTGGACCAGGAGGCAAGTGCTCCGCGACGTCAGGTTCTATGTCATGGCCCCCGGCATACTGTCCTCGCCCATGATCGTGACCGCTTTCTTTTTTCATCATCTAAATGTCGCCGAAGCCAAGGGCTGGTCCGGTGAATGGATCACCGGGGCTTATATCTTTTATGCCCTGGCAGGAATCATCACTGTCCTCTTTGCAGGACCACTGATCGATCGCTTCCGAGCCGAGCGCGTGATTCAGGTTATGTTGATTCCGCTGATGGGGGCATGTTTGATGCTCGCAACCGCAGATCGGGCTTTCTGGGTGATTCCCTATATGATCATGATGGGCCTGCACACGGGGCTCATCCACACCTCCGCCTCGGCCTTGTGGGCGGAGCTCTATGGGCCGCAACATCTTGGTGCCATCAAGAGCCTCTATCTGGCCCTGATGGTTTTTGCCTCCGCGGTGGGTCCGGTGGTCATGGGGATGCTGATGGATGCGGGACTCAGTATCTACCGGGTCTGCAGCGTCTTTGGCGGGTTCATCGCGGTGGGAGCCGTGCTGATCGTGCTGGCCCTGCGGATGAGGCCCACCCCGCCCGATATTGTTTCACCTTGAATGCCATGTCAGACAGCGACACCTCAATGACCACCTATGAAGGGCTTGGGCCTGAAGCGGTACTCTCCGCCGTCGACGGCGAGGGATTTCAATGTGACGGGCGACTGCTTGAGATGAATAGTTTTGAGAATCGTGTCTATCAGTTGGGGACTGAGGATGGCGGCATGCTCATCGCCAAATTTTACCGGCCGGGCCGCTGGAGCGATGCTGCTATCTTGGAAGAGCACGCCTTTGCCCTGGACCTTGCCTCACAAGACATCGACCTGGTAGCACCTCTTGCCGATAGCGCCGGCGCCACGCTGCGCGCGTTTGGGCCCTACCGCTTTGCCCTCTTTGAGCGACGCGGAGGGCGATCCCCGGACTTTGAAGATGTCGAGCAGCTTCGTCAGCTAGGCCGCTTCATCGGGCGCCTACATGCCATCGGCAAAAAAGAACGCTATCAGCACCGGCCGACGCTCGATGTCACGACTTTTGGCAGCGACTGCGCTGGCTTTCTGCTTGGACATGATTTCATTCCATCCGAACTGATTCCCGCCTATGAGTCGCTGACTCAGGACCTGATTAAGAGGGTGGCCTGGTGCTATGAGCGCTGCCCTGACCTGAAATTGATCCGCACCCACGGCGACTGCCATCGCGGCAACATTCTTTGGACGGAGAAAGGCCCGCATATGGTGGATCTGGACGATTCACGCATGGCGCCGGCGGTGCAGGATCTGTGGATGTTTCTTTCGGGTGAGCGGGAAGACTGTGAACAGACCCTGCATGTCCTGCTTGAGGGGTACACCCTTTTTATGGACTTTGACCCTGTAGAGCTCAACCTGATTGAAGCGCTTCGTACGCTGCGCCTGATGCACTACTTTGCCTGGATAGCGAGACGCTGGAGCGATCCGGCCTTTCCCCGGGCTTTCCCATGGTTTAATACCTCCCGCAGTTGGGAGCAGCATATTCTCGACCTGCGTGAGCAGGCGGCGCTGATGGATGAACCGCCGCTCACCTGGCAAGCAGTAAGATAATTCCGCCTATCAGCGTAGTGGTGTATCTGCTCCCTCGCTGACTCTACGCTCAAAAATATGGATCCGGCTCCGCCCTCAAATTCCCTCAGGACCTTCGCGACCCTGCTGCCTTTTCTGTGGCCGCAGGGCCGATCTGATCTTAAAGCGAGGGTATTGCTGGCCCTGTTAAGCCTGATCCTGGCGAAAGCGGCCAACGTCATGGTGCCGCTCGTTCTGGGCGACGCTGTCGACCAACTGGGTAATCTCGATAATGAAACCCACCTGTGGCTGGGCATCCCGCTCGCCGTGATCCTCGCTTATGGGATCTTTCGACTGTCGTCTCTTGCGCTAAACGAGGTACGTGATGCGCTCTTTGCCCGGGTGGCACAGCACGCCGTGCGGGCGCTGGCACTGAGAGTGTTCGAACACCTTCATTCGCTCTCGATCCGTTTTCATCTTTCCCGCAAAACCGGCGCACTCAACCGCTTTATCGACCGGGGCACGAACAGCGTCCGCTTTCTACTGTCGTTCGTCGCCTTCAATGTGGTTCCCACGGTTATCGAACTATTGCTGATCGGCGGAATACTCTGGGCGCTTTTTGGCTTCGCCTACACCGCGATCACGATCGTCACGATCGCGCTGTTTGTGTGGCTGACTTTTGTGATCACCACCTGGCGGACCCGAATCCGCCGTGAAATGAATGATGCCGAAAATGACATCGGCAGCCGAACCGTGGACTCTCTGCTCAACTTTGAGACGGTCCGCTACTTCAACAACGAATCCCACGAAGTGGCCCGTCTGGATGAAGCGCTGGCTGATTACGAAAAGGCCGCCGTACGAACGCGGGAAAGCCTTTCATTGTTGAACGTAGCCCAGGCGGGTGTCGTGACACTCGGCGTGACACTGATGCTTGTGCTTGCCGCCTTTGATATCCGAAACGGAGACATGACGGTGGGTGATTTCGTTGTGGTCAATACCTACCTGCTGCAGGTCGCGATCCCGCTCAATATCCTGGGCACGGTGTACCGGGAAATTCGCCAGTCCATGGTGGACATGGAGAACCTCTTTGCGCTGGTGGATGAAAAAACCGACGTGGCCGACGCACCCGACGCGAAAACCCTACGTCATGAAGGCGGTGTCATCGAGTTTCAGGAGGTCAGTTTCCGTTACGAAACCGACCGCACCATTCTGAAAGACATCAACCTGGCAGTGGACGCGGGAACCACCACCGCCATTGTCGGCCCCACGGGATCGGGCAAGTCCACCATCAGTCGGCTTTTGCTGCGCTTTTATGATCCACAGGCCGGACGTATTCTGATTGACGGGCAGGATCTTCGGGAACTCACCCAGCATTCCCTTCGTGAGGCGATAGGGGTGGTTCCTCAAGATACCGTGCTCTTTAACGATACGATCTACTACAACATCGCCTACGGCAATCCAAAAGCGAATGAAGATCAGGTGCTGGCGGCGGCCAAAGCCGCGCAACTCGACGACTTTATCCAGCGTCTGCCAGAGCGCTATCAAACGCCCGTGGGTGAGCGAGGCCTTAAACTCTCTGGAGGAGAGAAACAACGGGTCGCTATCGCCAGAGCACTATTGCGTGATCCCGCGATTTTCTTTTTCGATGAAGCGACTTCCTCCCTCGATAGCACCACAGAGCGCGAAATCCAGAGCAACTTTGCCAAGATTTCCAAAGGCAAAACCTCTCTTGTTATCGCGCACCGCCTGTCGACTATCATTGAGGCAGACCAGATCCTGGTCCTTGCAGAGGGGGCTATCACCGAGCGCGGTACTCACCCGACACTGCTTGCCGAGAATGGTCTATACGCAAAACTCTGGCGCGAGCAGCAAAAAGAAGAGCGCGAGATCCCAAGGCAATCCTCCCCGGTGCCTTCGTCACCTGAATCCTCATGAGGCGCGACTCCGGTCTTGATATCGGTCGTCTGCAGCGCTATCTGTCGCAGACTGTTCCAGATATTGGGACTATCCAGTCGGCAGAAAAGTTCTCCGACGGCCAATCCAATCCCACCTACCGACTGCATTGCGGAAATCAGGACTATGTACTGCGCAGCAAGCCGGCGGGCAAACTGCTTAAGTCAGCACATGCCGTAGAACGGGAATTTAGGGTCATGGATGCACTTGCGGGTTCGCAAGTCCCCGTGCCTGCCATGTTTCATCTATGCGAAGACGTCAGCGTGATCGGGTCGGTTTTTTTCATAATGAGCCATGAGAATGGTTCCATCTTCTGGGATCCCGCCCTACCGGAGCTGAACACCTCTGAGCGGGTCTCGATATATGCCGATGAAATTCGTGTGTTGGCCGCGCTGCACGCAATCGATCCCAGTCGTATCGGGCTTTCAGACTTCGGGCGGCCGGGCAACTACTTCGAACGCCAGATTAAGCGCTGGAGAGATCAGTATCGTGCCAGCGAAACCCGATCTATCGAAGCGATGGAGTCATTGATTCAGTGGCTCGGCCAGGAAATGCCGGACGATGATGGGCAAAGTGCGTTGATTCACGGCGACTACCGGCTGGATAACCTCATCATGACGCCTGACCGCACCCGGATCCAGGCCGTCATCGATTGGGAGCTCTCGACGCTCGGTCACCCACTCGCGGATCTGGCTTACTTCTGCATGTGTCTTCGTATGCCACACCATGAACAGATTCGGGGACTCGCTGGAGTCGAGCGGTCAACGCTGGGCATCCCTCCGGAGACCGACATGATCCGTCAGTACTGCGCACTTCGGGACATCCCACCGATCAGTCACTGGCCCTTTTATCTTGCCTTCAGTTTTTTCAGGCTGGCAGCGATCTGCCAGGGTGTGCTCAAGCGGGCGCTGGAGGGGAATGCGTCCAGCGAACAGGCACATCAGGTCGGCGCGTTGACTCCGTTGCTGGCCGAACTCGGATTGGATATTGCAATGAACGGGGAGGAGTAATCTGTGGAAGCGATTGTCTGTAGCGAATTTGGACCGGTCGAAAATCTTTCGATACAGGAACTGCCTGACCCTGTACCCAATGCCGGGGACGTCTTGATCCACGTTAATGCCATCGGGGTAAACTTTCCCGATGCCCTCTTGGTTCGCGGCTTGTATCAGGTCAAGCCTGCACTTCCCTTTACGCCGGGGATCGAATGTGCCGGCACGATTGCCGCCCTGGGAGAAGGCGTTGAGGGTTTTTTAGTGGGCGACCGTGTTGCTGCCATGAGTCCGCGCTTTGGCACCTACTCAGGGGCTGTCACAGTGCCAGCGAGTCATGTCTATGCGTTACCTGACGGACTGGATTTTGATCACGCGGGGGCCATGCTTTGCGCCCATGGCACGGCCTATCATGCCCTCGTTCAACGGGCAGCCCTTCGTCCCGGGGAAACCCTGCTGGTGACCGGTGCGGCGGGCGGTACCGGTCTTGCTGCGGTTCAGATCGGCCACGCCCTTGGCGCACATGTCATTGCGGCCTGTTCCAGCGAGGAAAAGATGCGTATCGCGAAGCAGCACGGTGCCGACATCACCATCCATACCAGCGAAAATGATGTTCGCGAAGCAGTTAAATCCTTGACCGGTGGTGCAGGCGCGGACGTTATCTTTGATCCAGTGGGCGGTGATCTCGCCCAGTCCCTTGCCCGCTCAACAGCGTGGAATGGTCGTTGGCTGGTGATCGGATTTGCCGAAGGGGCAATTCCCAAGATTCCTCTCAATCTTCCGCTCGTCAAGGGTTACAGCATCGTCGGTGTCTTCTGGGGCAGTTTCTGTCACCACGACCCCGCACAGGCCCAGGCAAATCATCGGACACTTTTCGACATGGCGGCAGGCGGCAGCGTCAAACCCCACCTGCACGCAGTGATGTCGCTGAAAGAGGCATCCGATGCACTGTCGCAGATCGAACGCCGTGAAGTACGAGGGAAAATCGTGCTGAAACCATGAAGAACCGGAGTCAGCAATCGACCCCTCAGGGCCGACTTTTTGAAAGTTCCCTCCTATCCCTGATAGCATCATTGCTGATCCTCAGGAGCTAATACTATGGAGTTTGCCTATACCGACAAGGTCGAGGGGTTACGTGGTCAGATTCAGGACTTTATGGATACGCATATCGTCCCAAGAATCCAGGACTGGCGCAGGGAAGTTCACGCCGGTATGTATCCCGTCTCCTTTATGGAAGAGCTCAAAACCACAGCCCGCCAACAAGGGTTGTGGAATCTCTTCCTGCCGGGCTTAAAGCCTGAGGAACCGGGGACACCGCTGACCAATCTGGAGTATGCGCCGCTCGCAGAAATCATGGGACGGATCAGCTGGGCTTCGGAGGCTTTCAACTGCAGTGCTCCAGATACCGGCAACATGGAACTCCTACACATGTTTGCCACCCCGGAACAGTACGAGCAATGGCTGGCACCGCTTCTGAACGGCGAGATTCGATCGGCATTTGCCATGACCGAACCCGATACGGCCTCGTCTGACGCATCCAACATCCAGACCCGGATCGAGCGTGACGGCGACCATTATGTGATCAATGGCCGAAAGTGGTGGATCACCAATGCCGCACATCCCAACTGCCAACTGCTGATCCTGATGGGAAAAACCGACCCCAATGCCGATACCTATCATCAGCAAAGCATGGTACTGGTGCCGATGAATACGCCGGGGGTCACCGTGGTCAGAAACCTGACTGTCGTCAATCACTACCATCCTGAAGGGCACTGCGAGATTACCTTCGACAATGTGCGGGTGCCCGCAAGTTCCCTGCTCGGTGAAGAAGGTTCCGGTTTCGCCTTAGCCCAGGCCCGACTGGGTCCTGGCCGGATCCATCACTGCATGCGATCCATCGGAGCGGCCGAACTTGCACTTCAATTGATGACCGCAAGGGCGCAGCAGCGGAAAACTTTCGGCCGCTACCTGCACGAACACGGCAGCGTTGCGGAGTGGATCTCCCGCTCCCGCATCGAAATCGAGCAGGCTCGCTTACTCGTCCTGAAAACGGCTTGGCTGATTGATGAAAAAGGTGCCAAGGCCGCGCGCAAGGAGATCTCCATGATCAAGGCACTGGTACCCCTGCTGCACACTACGGTACTAGACCGGGCCATGCAGACTTTCGGGGCAATGGGCGTGAGCCCGGATACGCCACTCGCAGATCACTGGACCTGGGGTCGGGCACTGCGCTACGCAGATGGCCCCGATGAGGTCCATCATCGTGCCGTTGCGCGGATGGAGGTCAAGGAAAGCGGTGACGCTCCTTCTCTACTGGATGCCTATCTCACACCGCACGAGCCTAACTGAGCGGCTGGTTTAGTCTTCGGAATCGCGGTCAAACACCACCAAATGATCCACCGCGAGGCGCACTGACACTTCATCCCCGATCTCATAATTGGCATGGCTTGGAAAGAGTGCCAACAGGGTGATTCCTTGAGTCGTACGAAGCGTATACATGATCTCAGCGCCCTTGAAGGCCCGCCGGCGCACCGTCGCACGAATCGGACCCTCTGGATCATGAACTACGTCATCGGGCCGCAGCAGCACTTCAATCGGTGACTCCACTGGCCTATCGAGTGCTTCATCACTCTCAAGCTCACCTAATGCGGTGGCTACACGGGCGGATCCCGAGACAGTGCCCGGCAGGAAGATACCGTTGCCAATGAAATCCGCCACAAAGTGCGTGCGCGGCTGATGGTAGAGGTTATAGGGTGTATCCCATTGAACGATCGCCCCATCAGCCATCACGCCGACATGATCTCCCAAGGCAAAAGCATCGTTCTGATCATGCGTCACCATCACACAGGTGATGTCGTTTTCTTTCAGCATGTCGGACACTTCCTGACCCATGTGCTCCCTCAGTTCCTGATCCAGATTAGAAAACGGCTCATCCATCAGCAACAGCAGCGGCTTCGGAGCGAGCGCCCGGGCCAGCGCCACCCGCTGCTGCTGACCACCCGACAGTTCGTGCGGATACTTTTCTGCGTGGCGTGATATATCCATCCGGTCAAGCATGTCATCCACATTGGTCTTCTGTTCTCCGGCAGAGAGCGAACGTAACCCCGATGCGACATTCTGGCGAACCGACAGATGGGGAAACAAAGCATGATCCTGAAACACCATACCCACCCGGCGCGCCTCTGGCGGCACCATGGCTCCCGGGGCGGACACCTGCCGATTATTGATAAAGATCCCGCCGGTGAGCACCGAGTGGAATCCTGCAATTGCACGCAGGACAGTTGTCTTGCCACAGCCGCTCGGCCCAAGCAGACAAACCTGCTCCCCGCGATGCACGGTAAGACTCAGATCAAAAACGGCACGCTCAAGATCATAGTTGCACGAGATACCGCGGACCTCAAGCAGAGGCCGCGGCGTCGTCAAGGCATCGTCGGTACTCACAGCAGAAATTGAATTCATTAGTTTTAGGTGACTGACTCACCCAGCGTCTGTCGGGTTCTTGAAATCATGCGGCTCAGCAACACGACCGGAATCAACCCTACCCCGACGATCGTAAGTGACCCCAGGGATGCCTCTCCAAGCATTTCATCAGAGGCAAATTCGTAAACGTGAGTCGCCAACGTATCAAAATTAAACGGGCGCAAAAGCAAGGTAGCAGGGAGCTCCTTCATGCAATCGACGAACACAATCATCGCTGTCGTCAGCATACCCCCTCGGATCAGAGGTAGATGGTAGCGCACTAGCGTCTGTCCCGCTCGGTAACCGAGTGTGCGCGCAGCCATATCCATAGAAGGTGAGACCTTCTCCAGACTGGATTCGACCTGCCCCATGGCAATTGCCAGAAATCTCACGACGTAGGCGAACAAAACGGCGCCGACCGTACCACTTAGCAACAGTCCCGACGAGATACCCAGGGTTTGGCGCAAAAGCGCGTCGACGGCATTGTCAAACGCCGCAAACGGGACAAGTATGCCCACAGCTAAAACAGCGCCCGGCACTGCATAACCTAAAGTGGCAACCCGCGTGCCAAACGCCAAAAGTTTTCCGCCATGTAAGCGACGGCTATACGCCACAAACAGCGCAATCGCGAGCGCGATAGCTGCGGCACCAGCCGAAAGCGCGACGCTATTAAACACATACAATTGAAACTCAGGAGTCCAGGCACGGTCGAAATAGATCAGCGTAAGACGGCCCAATACCGCTACAGGAATAAGAAATCCAGCCAACACAGGCAAAGCACACACCAGAAAGGCGGCGGCTGCTTTTGCTCCGCGCAATCGGTACGCCGGCAAAGGTTTATAGCGGCTACCGGCCTGCTGATACAGCTTTTGATGTCGACGACTCATCCTCTCAAGCATGATCAGCAATACCACAAACACCAACATGGTGGTCGCGATCTGGGCACCTCCGGCGAGACTGCCCATGCCCAGCCAGACATCAACGAGACCGGCTGTCATCGTATAGACCGCAAAAAAATCCACGGTACCGTAGTCGTTCAGGGTCTCCATCAGCGCAAGAGACACTCCAATAGCGATCGCCGGCCGTGCCGTAGGGAGGGAGACAGAACTGAACGTCCGCCAGGGTCCTCTCCCGAGCGTTCGGCTCGCCTCCAGAACGTTCACGGATTGCTCAAGGAACGAAGACCGGGCAAGGAGATAAACATACGGGTAGAGAACGAGCCCCATCATCATAATGGCGCCACCCAAGGAACGGATTTCTGGAAAGAAGTAGTCCCTTGCGGTCTGCCAGCCAAAGATCGTGCGCATCAGCCCCTGGACGGGTCCCGCGAATTCCAGAAAATCCGTGTAAGCATAGGCAATCACATACGCGGGCATTGCCAGCGGCAGCAAAAGCAGCCACTCGAAGACTTTTCTTCCTGGAAAGCGGCACATCGTCACCACCCAGGCGGTCGAGACGCCGGTGACGAAAACGCTGACACCCACCCCCAGCATTAACCATAACGTCGTCGTGACATACCCGAAAAGTGAAGTCTTAACCAGGTGTTCCCAGATATCACCGCTGTCGCCGAAAGCAAAAATTAGAACCGCAGCTACAGGCATCACGGCAAGTGCCGCCAGAATTATCGCACCACCACTCCACCAATTCAGAGTGCGACGGGACTGTCTGAGAAGCTCGTGAGGGTTTGAACCCTGTGTGCTGGAGATTACAGAAGCCAAAATGATGGAACGAGCGGAAGGTGGTGACTATGTATCGGGATTATCTGAGTTTAAAAAGCATCATACCCGATTGACGAGGGGACTTCGAATCAAGCCACGACTCTGAATTTATTTCAGAAAAAAAATCCCGGGGCGAACCCCGGGATCTCAATGGAGGAGGAGAAGTTATCGTTATCAGTTGTTATAGCCCACCTCATCGGCCAGTCGAATTGCTGCGGCACGGTTGTCGGCAACCACGGCGAGGCTCAGCGAATCTTCCTTAAACGGGCCCCAGAAATTCTGCAGGGGACTGAGAGGAACCCCAGCCTTTACCGGATATTCGCCGTTTTTCTGCACATACATTTTTTGTCCCTGAGCACTTGCGAGGAACTCCATCAGTTTGATCGCATTCGCTTTGTTTGGTGCGTGTTTGGTGAGGGCCATACCACTCACATTCATGTGGGCACCTCTGCCATCCTGATTTGGGAAAACCATATTCACGGAATTCGCCCAAGGCACCTGCTCTGGATCCTTGAGCATCTTTACCATGTAGTAGTGGTTTATTACCGCGATATCACATACACCTTCCTTAATGGCTTTGACCTGAGCGCGGTCATTTCCCTGAGGCTTGCGCGCCAGGTTACTCTTAAGGCCAGCCAACCATTTCTTGGCCTCTGCTTCTCCATGATGGGCGATCATGCTCGCAGTCAGCGCAACCATGTAGACATGCTTCCCAGAACGGGTGCAGATCCGACCTTTCCATTTGGGGTCAGTTAGTTGCTCGTAGGTCGTGATTTCGCCGGGTTTGACGCGGTCTTTCGACGTCACAATGATCCGGGTCCGAGTTGTCAGGCCAAACCAGTGGCCTTTTGGCTCGCGATAGTTCTCAGGAATGTTTTCCTCGAATCTCGCGGAATTCACCGACTGGGTTAGTCCGGCGTTCTGGATATCTGACAGCCTACCAATATCTACGGTAAAGACCAGGTCTGCAGGACTGTTCGCCCCTTCACTTTGGAGGCGCTCCAGCATGCCTTTCTTGGCAAAAACTGAATTAACCTTTATGCCAGTCTGCTCAGTAAAGACCTCGAACATCGGGTCAATAAGCTTGGGTTTCCGATAACTGTAGACATTGACTTCCCCGGCACTCGCGAGTAACGGTGTCAACCCAATAAAGGCTGAAACCACCGCTGCCCCGAAAACAGAGAACTTACTCTTCATCTTCATTTTCCTATGACTCCTTGGTTGATGGAAAAAAACAATAGGACCGCATCATCGAGATACAGATGACACCCACCTTCACGAAATCCAGGATGACAGTAAGTTAGAACCCGACTGGGCTTCGTGATCGCCTAACTCTGTCCATCATTACCTGCCTCCGAAAACTGATCTCATCGGTTTCCTTTTGAACCCGACTCACGAGATCAAAAATTGACTGGGACTGTCCAAAAATCTGACTCCTAAGCCAACCACTCAGAATCTCCGATACTTTCCTTCGTGGCCATGTGCTTCCAGTCGCCAGACTTCCTATCATCTTCCGCCCCACGCTTTTCGTCTCTGCGATGTTGAGCCTCCAGTCATATTCAGCATGACTACTGTTTTATGGCCTCTTCAGATTGAGCGTCTTTTCGATCGCAACCCGCGCATATCCCATACAGATTGAGGCTGTGATCGGTTAATGAGAAGCCCAAATTTTCTGCAATCTCGATTTGTCTTGATTCGATCTGTGGATCCAAAAACTCATGCACCGATCGACACTTGATACAGATCATGTGATCGTGGTGTTCAGAATCCTTTAATTCATAGACTTGCTTGGTTCGCTCGGCATCAAAACTGTGCCTTTCAACTATCCCAGCCTGCTCAAACTGCGCAAGGACACGGTAGACCGTGCTCATGGGAAGCGGACGATCTCGCTCCAACAGATACCGATATACATCGTCCGCACTCATGTGCTGAGCCGTATTCGCTTCCATGGCTTTCAGAACTGCGAGTCGCGGGGTGGTCTCGGTCAGTCCTTGCTCTTTTAAATTGATTTTTGCGATCACCTAAATTTCTCTCGTTTTGAGAAATTGGCGCTGCACTCGGCAGACCACAGCATGTGTTGTTGCCTTCCAACTCCACACAACCATTCTTGATCTCTTCTGCAAGCGGATTCCTATATAATAATACGAATGCGAATCAGTCGCAATACCATTTTTAAAATAAGTACAAACCGCTGAAATTGGCGCCCCAATTCAAAATTGCTAATTAAGATGAGAGCTGGAGCAAATCTGCATTCGTACCTAATGGGGACGAATTGATACCTCCATCTACTCTCGTATCGCGCAGGCCGCGGGGTTATATACGACGAGTCTGGATATACCTAGCTTGGGACCGACTCACGACCAGCAAGCTATCTCCACCACTAGTAGCCCCGACTGAAACCTAGTACGAATCCCGTCGAATAACGCGGAGATTCTGGTTGTCCGAGATACCGTGGTAAAGCAACATTCTGAGTATCGATTTTGAATCGACGCTACAGATCCGAAATTCTCGGCCTTCTTCAACACAGTCTAAAGACAATGGCGGGGCAGGAAAAATTCTTGAAAGATTAGTTCGAAAGTAGTTGCGTAATCGAATCATTCATACAACTCCAACAGAGGACCTGTTTGGAACACAGTCGATCCCTGACAAGATCTACACCGGGCAACTCTGGATCATTCTCATCAAGGGAAATTTGCGAACGACGGAGCTGAGTCACTCCCCAATACGAATCTGCATGGGAAAAAAGTCCTCTATGTAGGCGGCCGTTTCCGACAGGCGCCCCATTTCAGAAATTTCATAGAAAAATTGAACAGCACGATGATCTATCATGACGGTGGTCGAGAAGATGGCGACAGAAGGCTCGACCAACTTCTCCCACAAGCCGATTTCGTGGTTTGCCCAATTGACTGCATTAGTCACAACGCTGTTGGGAAAATTAAACGCGAATGTCAAAAACATAACATTTGCTTTCTCCCAGTTCGCCGGTCAAGTCTCACATCCCTCACGCGAGCTTTAGGCCATGCGCATTCTTGAAAACACGATTGTCGCTGGCATCTCATCCAGGCGAACCGCTATGGCCGAGCACAGCCCGCATAACATGACAATTTCAGATGAAATTGATCAGACAGACCTCGTCTCAATCAAAATTCGACCCGACAAACTGCTACAGTTGATCGAGCAACGTGTGTTAACAGCTTCAGACCTTAAATGCCATGACTACGCCAGCAAGAGTGTTATTCGAAAACTTTGCCTTTCGGCCTGTCTGAAGTAATCCAAACTCACGTTAACAGTCAGTCAGGCATTCGAATCCGTAACAAGTTTGCGATGGCGCGCGAATGGGCAGTCTCGCCTTTGCCGTAGTAGGACTCGTGATTGTTTTCGATGTCCTTTAGCCGGTAGCGGTAGTTCACCATAAGCCCGGCTGACTGCTTCTGGCCGCGCCGACTGACATCGGCAGGAAAATTGATGCGTTCGATGCTGGCGCCGTTCGATAGATGGAAGTTCGCGACGCGATCCCGTGCACCTTCCCCATACTTCTCCCGCATCAGGTAATGCGCAGCCAATACCGTGAGCGGCTGAGAGACCTTGGCAAGAGCGGCCTCATCCCGCAGCCAACTGCGATCGACAAACATACGCTCAAGTGCGCCGGCATCGGCCAAAACCTCAAGACCTTTTTGGACACGCGGATGCTGTTGATCACTGGGGTGTTCGTGCTCCTCCGTCAACCATCGCTCAAATCCCGGCAACGGTGACAGCGTGGCAAAGTGCTTCAACTGTTTGTGGTCGCGGCATAACCGGTCCACCACCCGCTTGATCAAGAAACTGCCAAAACCGACGCCATCCAGCCCGGGCTGAGTGGCAGAGATGGAATAAAACACCGCGGTATCTGCTTTGTCGGGATTCAATTCGCCCTGATCAATCCGCAACACATCATCGATACGCTCAGAAATGCCATCCGTGAGAGCGACCCAGACAAAAATCAGGGGATCATTGGGCATCTGGGGGTGAATAAAGGCAAAGCAGCGCCGGTCAGGCGCAGCCAGGCGGTGCTTGATGTCCTGCCACGAGCGAATCGCGTGGACGGCCTCATGCTCGGCCAATGTCTCCAACAGCGCTGCCGGTGCATCCCAGGCGATTCGACGTAACTTCAGAAAGCCTACATCAAACCAGGATGCCAGCAGATCTTTGAATTCCCGATCAAAAGCCCGAAGCTGCGGGTCTTCTTTCCTGATCTTAAGCAGTTGCGCCCGCATGTCGGCAAGGAATTTGACCCCTTCGGGCAAGTCATTGAACTGCGTCAAAAGACACATTCGAGGAGATTGCAGCGTGCGCCGGAGCCTGGCCTCGGCATCAAGCCGGTTTGTTAAATCTACGGCTTGGTCCTCGCTAGCCAACGCTAACCATGCCCTCGCAGATTCCCGCAGCGCGTCATTCTTAACGCCGTATTCGAACGCGAGGAGTTTCAGGAAGTTGTCCCGCCCCTCGGCATCGAGATCAAGATATACCCCGCCAAGGCGCGCTGCCCGGGCCCGGGCCGAAGCGGCGCCACCCGCCTCGGAAAGACAGTCATCGATTTGCCGTCGGATAAGGTGCAAGTCATCTTTAGGCAGATCCGGCCGCACCTTGCCTGTAATGCGGCTGAGCGCCTCCTGCTCCACCTCGATCCAGGCGCGCCGCAACTGCTTCAAGCCTTTCAGTCCGAAACCCGTCGAAAGATCCATCTGTTAACCCTGACCCCCTACTTCTTATTCAGCAACTTAGGCCGCAGACTGATCCAGCGCCTTGAGGATATCTGCCGAAAGATCCTCAACGTTTTCAAGGCCAACGGAGATCCGCGCGAGCCCGAGGCTGATACCGTGCGCCTGGCGCTCTTCTTCGGTGTAGTTGTTGTGGGTCATGCTGGCCGGATGCTGGACCAATGTCTCGGCGTCTCCCAGACTGACCGCGCGCTGTGCCACCTGCACTGCATCCATAAACCGCACGCCGGCTTCGTAGCCACCGCGCAGTTCCAGAGCAATCATGCCGCCGAACGCTTTCATCTGCTTGCAGGCGAGCGCGTATTGCGGATGCGAAGGCAGTCCTGGGTAATAGACCGTCTCGACTTGCGGATGAGATTCAATCTCACGGGCAAGGGTCGACGCACTCTCACAATGACGCTCCATACGGAGCTCCAGTGTCTTGATGCCGCGCAGCAACAGAAAGGAATCAAATGCCGATAACACCGCGCCCGTCATGTCCTTGAGGCCAACAGACCGTACTGTCGCCATGTCATCCACCGGGCCGATGATGGCCCCGGCAATAAGATCCCCGTGCCCGCTCAGATACTTGGTCATTGAGTGGATCACAAAATCCGCTCCACACTCCAGCGGGCGCTGTAGATATGGCGTGCCGTAAGTGTTGTCGACAATAACCCGGGCGTTATGGGCATGAGCTGTCTCGCAGACCTTGCGTATGTCTATGACCCGCATGTTCGGATTGGTCGGCGTTTCGAAGAATACAAACCGGGTGTTTGGCGTCATTGCATCGGCAAGCGCATCGGGCTCAGTGAGATCAACAAAGCGCACCTTGATGCCAAAACGCGATAGGCCGTGCTCCATAAAAGCGAAAGTGCAGCCATATAACGTTTTATCCGCAATGATCTCGTCGCCGGATTTAATAAATGACCACAACAGCGCAGTGATCGCCCCGATCCCAGATGCAACCGCCACCGCTGCTTCGCCTCCTTCGAGGCTCGCGAGGCGTTTTTCAAGCACCGTCTGGGTGGGATTACCCACTCTGGCATACACATAACCCGGGGCCTCACCAGAAAAGCGCTGCTGGCCTTCTGCTATCGACCCAAACGTATACGTGGCATTGAGATAGACCGGCGGATTCAGGGCGCCATGGTGGCGCATCGGATCGTAGCCCGCGTGAATGGCGCGGGTGCTGAAACCTTTTGGGTCTTTATCTTTACTTTGACTCATGCCCTGATTTTAAGGCTTTAGAGATAGAGGCCGACACAAATCTTTTTGGGAGGTGTCCCAATGAAATCAGGTGGTTGGTGCTAACTTTACGTTTAGTTTCCGCCGAGATTTTCTCCAACGCGTTGCGCAACCCACTGATGAAACTGCGCCGTCGCAGTCTCCATAACAGGTGTGAGCACGCCGCCATCAAAGCCCGGTGAAGCACGCCCCGCCTGCATGCCGGTCACCACGCCAATATCCTCGGCAAACACATCCGTCCAGAACCCGTGCTGGGCCTGCCGCAGATCTCCGAAATCTTCAGAGACTGCCTCGTCGCCCACACAGTAAAGGCGGGTTTCTTCAAGAGTGCGATCATGCGCCAGGGGAATGATGACCATGACAAACAGGTGATCCGCCTGCAGACCCAAGAGCGTATTGGGAAACAAAGCCGGGTAATGTGCGTCCTCGTATAACGCTTCTGGCCAAGAGGGAAACACCGGCAGATGACGGCCGCCGCCTGCGCCCAGCGTATAACAATGCGACAACTGACCGGCAAAATCGTCGTCAAAGTGAATCTCGTGCTCGGCGAGCGGCGAGATCTGATTAAGCGCTGGATGCACCGTCGGCAGATGATAGGCCTCAAGATAATTTTCGACCGCAAGCTTCCAATTGGCCTGCACTTCGAGGCGGATTGAGGAATGCGCCTCAGCGAGTCTCAGGAGTGAGGCACCCTCAGCTCCCCAGAAGGGCTTCCAGCGCTGTTCTAACGGGGCGATGAAGTCCTCAAAAGCAGGTGCATTGCCCGACAGATTGATAAACACCAGATCATGCCACTCCACGCTGTCGACCTGGACCAGCCCAAACTCCTGGCGATTAAAGCCCTCAACATCATTAATTCCCACTCCGCCGATATTTGGCGTTCTGGCGAGTTTCCCTTCCAGCGTGTAAGTCCATGAGTGATACGGGCATCTCAGCGACTGCTTGACCGTGCCCCGCTCACTCACCAGCACATGGCCTCGATGGCGGCATACGTTGTGAAAGACTCGAAGCGTGTTATCACTATCGCGCACCATCAACAGCGGCAATTCCATAAACTCCAGCGGCTGAACGTCTCCTGCGTTTGGGGCATCGCTCGCGAAACCGATGCACACCCACATGGACGAAAAGATCCGCTCGCGCTCTTCGAGAAACTCCGCGCGGCGGGTGTAATAATGATTCGGTAAGGCTTTCACGGTGCAGTATCTGATGAGCCAACTTTAGTAACAAATACTACTCTACTGATTTCCCTTTCGGCGGCCAAAAAGAGGGGTGTCGCGTACAGGTACCTGTGGTGTCGCATCCAACAAATGCGGCCGCTCTCCAGTCACCAATATTATCGACTCTGAGGCTCGATCAAATCTCAGGTATTCGGGAGGGAATAATGGCATCCCCAGAATCACGAAAACACGCGCAGACATACTGGGATCACGGGTTTGTGAGCGCCATTCCCGTGGTCAGCGCAGAGGAGGCTGCCGACCATCGGGGGCACCTTGAGAATGCGGAGCGCCAAATGGGACATGGCCTGCACTATCACAGCAAGGTACACACGGTGCTGAAATCTCCGCTGCAACTTGCCACCCATCCGGCGCTGGTTGATGTTGTGGAGGCGATACTAGGGTCGGACGTCATGCTCTATAACGTGACTTACATCATCAAGGAGCCGAAAACCGTGAAGTTCGTTAGTTGGCATCAGGATCTGACTTACTGGGGTTTTGACGGTACCGAACAGGCGTCAGCCTGGCTTGCACTCTCGCCGGCTACGGCCGAGAGCGGCTGCATGCAGATGATCCCCGGAAGCCACCGGCAGGGACTGCGTGAACAGATCACCTGGGATGATCCAGACAACGTACTGCTTCAATCACAGACGATTGAGGACGTCCGGGAGGAAGATGCCGTGCTTTGCCCTCTGGCCCCGGGGCAAGCCTCGATCCATCATGGCTGGACGATTCATTCCTCCCATCCCAATACCAGTGATGACCGGCGGATTGGAGTTAACATCCAGTACATCACCCCAAAAATGAAGCAGGTCAAGGCGAAATCGGATTCTGCCATGCTGCTCCGCGGCGAGGACCGTTACGGCCACTTTGAGGCTGACACGCCCGCGGAACAATGGCTGCCCCAGAATGCAAAAGAACGTCTTATGAAGACCACACGCAAGTATCACGCGATCACCGGCTCTCCGAATCCTGCGTAGGAAGTCCGTTATGACTGGTTGCTATCAGTCACCGCTCGAGCGGTGAAAATCATCTTCCAGTCGCTCGATGTCATCTTCGCCAAGATAGGCGCCGGTCTGCACCTCGATTATCTCCAGCGGCGCCTGGGTCACATTCGCGAGCCGATGGACTGTGCCCGGTGGAATATAGGTGGACTGGTTTTCTTTGAGGGTGAATACCTCGTTGGCAAGGGTCACCTCCGCCGTACCGCGCACGACAATCCAATGCTCGGCACGATGCTGGTGACGTTGTAAAGACAGTTTCTTGCCGGGGTCGACCGTGATCCTTTTGACCTGAAAGCCCTCGCCCTGCTCGATTGCGTCAAAACTGCCCCACGGACGGTACACTTTTCTATGATGCTGTGCTTCACTGCGCTCGGTTGATAAAAGCCCTGCCACCAGGGATTTAAGCTCGTCAGTGTGGTCGCGATCGGCCACAAGCAACGCATCCGGCGTGTCCACGATGGCGAGATTTCGGACACCGAGCGTTGCCACCAGGGCACGATCTGCAATCACCAGACTGTCTTGGGTCTCGACCGCAAGCACCTCTCCCCGGACTGCATTGCCGTAATCATCCTTTTCAAGAGCAGACCACAAAGCCTCCCAGGAGCCGATATCATTCCACCCCGCGTCTAGCGGCACCATCATGGTATTTTCGGCCTTTTCCATCACCGCGTAATCAATCGAGTCCTCTGGCGCTTTGGCAAATTCGGTCTCATCAAGACGCAGAAACGGCCCATCTTCACTCGCATTTTTCACGGCCTCAGCGCAGTGATTGAGCACTTGCGGCGCGTGCAAAGCAAACGCTTCAAGCAGTGTCGAGGTTCGAAATACAAACATCCCGCTGTTCCAGAAATACCCGCCCCGCTCAAGGTAGGACCGCGCCGTTGACTCGTCGGGTTTTTCCACAAACTCCAGCACTGGGGCAGCATTTTCTTTAGCGCTGGGCTCAACCCGAAGATAGCCATATCCGGTATGCGCGCTACCTGGGGCAATACCGAAAGTGATCAGTTGATTCTCCTCAGCGAGCAGGACAGCCTTTTGCAATGCGTGTTGAAAGGCCGTCTCATCAGCAATGATGTGGTCTGCCGGAAATACGCCCATCACGACATCGCCATGCGCCGCCTGAACAACCTGAGCCGCTGCAGCCAGCGCTGGTGCCGTTCCACGCGCCACGGGTTCGAGCACGATGCATTGCGCAGAGGCTCCGATCTCATCAAGTTGTCCCGCTGCCATGAACCGATGTTTTTCGTTACACAGCACCAAAGGCGATTCGGCATAACCCGCGCGCTGCAGGCGAAGCACGGTTTGCTGAATCAGCGTGTGTGCTCCCACCAGTGAATGAAACTGCTTGGGGTGCAGGGCGCGCGATAGTGGCCAAAGGCGGGTGCCGGCGCCACCGGAAAGAACGACTGGGATCATGGGTCAAGACTAATGCGTTGTTCGCGCCAGATGATACGCTCTCAATGCCTGAAAATCATGTCTGCCCCATCGGCGCCGACTTCTCCGCACGGCTAACCACGCTGTTGCAAGATGGGCTTTGCTTTAAAATTATCTTATTCCCTTCCACGGCTGACACCACGATGCCGAGACGCAATGCCTGAAAACGGCGCTTCGCAGCGAATTCCCGCTGACAAATCCTTTGATGTTGTCGTGGTCGGCGGCGGCATCACCGGTGCCTGGACCGCGCTCGACTGCACGCTGCGGGGTTTGTCCACCCTCCTCGTGGAGAAAGCCGACTTCGGCGGCGCAACATCGATGCGTTCTTCCCGGCTGCTGCATGGCGGAATACGCTATCTGCAACAGTTGGACTTTCGCAAGGTGCGTGAATCCGCTCGTGAGCGCCATTTTCTGACACGTTCGGCACCTCATCTGGTGCAGCACGTCCCGTTTGTTGTGCCGACCTATCGAAACCTGCGCCAGGGGCACGCCTTTCTCTACAGCGGCATGTTGGCATACCGCATCCTGACGGCAGGATGTCAGGGAGGACAGGCGGACTCGGCATTAAAGGTGCCTCGCGACCGCGCGATCAGTCAACAACGCATCAAGAGTCTGGACCTTGTCCAGGACGATGCCATCACCGGCGGCCGGATTCTTTTTGAGGCACAGATGCAAAGTTCGGAACGCATGACGCTTGGCGTCATTGAGCGCGCACGTGAGAGCGGTGCCGTCGCGCTCAACTATATGGAGATGACTCGCTACCGGATCTTTGAAAATCAGGTCAGCGGCATTGCCGTTCGGGATCTGACCGATGGTTCGCTTGGAGAGATACAGGCAAAACTGGTCATCAACGCAGCTGGCCCATGGTGCGACCACCTGAACGGAGATGCCTCGCTGCATGGGCTGAATACCGGCTTTGCTCGCGGCGCACATATCGTTACACGGGCTTTAACGAGCGATTACGCTATCGCCCTGCCTTCCGCATTCCAAAGCGATGGCGTGGCGACACGAGGACATCGGCACGTCTTCGTTATTCCCTGGCGCAACCGATCCCTGATCGGAACGAGCTACCTCGAATCAGACGAGCCCTCGGACTCATTGGTCCCCACCAAAGAGGAAATCTCACAACTCGTCGATACGGTCAACCAAGGATTGACTCAGGCCAACCTCACTCACGCCGATGTTCTTCAGTCTTTCGCCGGTTACTACCCTTTGCAAAGCACTTCCATACAACAAGGCGTCTACCAGGGGACGGGAGAATACCGTCTGGTCGACCATGTGCTGACTGACGGAACCCAAGGATTAGTGACTGCGCTGGGCGCAAAATTCACGACAGCCCGGCGCCTTGGGGAAATGGCCGCACGACTCGCGGAGAAAAAACTTTCAGGCAATCACCATGCCAATCGACTCCCTACCCGCTCGGTCACAATTCAAGGGGGTGACATTGCCAACCTCACGCAGTTTAGAGCCGAGGTGCATGAACGGTACCGAGATTTATGGTCCGAGTCCACGTGTCACTATCTCATCAGTTGTTATGGATCCCGTATTCATGAAATCGCCAAACTGTGCCGCTCTGACCCGGAGCTTAACCGGCCCCTTTTAGACGATCAGGAAACCCTCGCTGCGCAAGTTATCTTTGCGGCCCGTCATGAATCAGTCGTGCATCTCACGGACATTCTCTTTCGCCGGACCGATCTTTGCCTTCTGGGCGATCCGGGTGATGCTGTGCTGAATGACTGCGCTGATCTCGCCGCAAAGGCGCTTGGCTGGAGCGAAGCGCATCGTCTGGGTGAGTTAGAATCCGTGCGCTCTGAGCTTGCGCGGAGCATTCCCGCTGCAGCAAACGAATGATCCTGGTTTGAAAGTTCTTCACATCGCACCAACGCCGTTCTTCTCGGACCGGGGCTGCCATGTACGGGTGCTCAGTATCCTGAAAGCAATCGAGACCTGCGGCGGATCCAACATTCTATGCACCTATCCCCTGGGACGGGATCTTCCTGGTCTGGATATCCGTCGTACTTCGGCCGTCGGCGGCTATGAGCGGACTGAAGCCGGCCCACAGAAAGGCAAAATCCTCGCCGATATCAAACTGATCATGCTTGCGCTGAGAATAGCCTTCCGAGAGCGGCCCGATATCATCCACGCACACCTGCATGAAGGCGCGTTGATCGGCTGGCTGGTGCGATGGGCGCTGATCTGGCGGCGCATTCCCCTGGCGGCCGATCTTCAGGGCGGCCTGGTCGGTGAACTGGCTGACCATGGCTTCTTTTCGCGGCGGGGAGCGTTGGGCAACCCCTTGCGCTGGATCTTTCGCCTGATTGAGTCGTTCACCCTGGCACTGCCCGCTCACCTTTTCTGCTCCTCAGGCAACAGTGAGCAGATTTTCCGAAATGACTACCAGATTCGGGCAAGCAAACTCACCTGCCTGGATGACCGGGTTGATCTCGCCGCCTATGATCCGGCGCACGTTACGGCCGTCACCTCACCCTTCGCAGAAGATGTCTTCGTGGTGACCTACAGCGGATCGCTTCTGCCCATCAAGGGCCTGGATGTGCTTCAGGAAGTAATCCTTGCCCTGACCAAGAAACGTCGCGACATCGGCTTTCTGCTGGTCGGATACCCGATCGATGCCATGGCAGAGTTCATTGAAGCGAACGGCATTGCGGATCGGGTAGCACTGGTGGGGCGGGTCGCCTTTGAGTCCCTCCCGGACTATCTTCTGAGTGCCCATGTTGGTATCGAACCAAAACAGTCTGCATCGGGAGAAGGCAGCGGAAAGCTGCTGCACTACATGGCGGCAGGTCTCGCGTTGGCGGCCTTCCCTTCCGAACATAACCGCACTCTTGCGGGAGACGAAGCGCTCGCACAGGGTAACACGGCCGAAGCCCTCGTCGCCCAGATTGAAGCCCTGGCAGACGATCGCGCCAGGTGCCGTGCAACGGGTCTTAAAAACCGTGAGCGGACACAACCGTATTCCCTGCAATCGGCGGGCATAATGATTGCAGACGTTTATCAGAACCTCGGCCTGGCGCCGCAGGCTTAACTATTACTGCACGCAAGGAGATGCACTGATGCGAATCTTGGTCACGGGAGGCACCGGCTTTACCGGCAAGGCGCTGGTCAAGCGACTGCACGACGATGGGCATGACGTTATTGCACTGGATTACAAAGAAGGCGTCAAAACCGGGGAGATTCGCGATTGGGGCGTCAAGGTCATTATCGGCAGCGTCACGGATGCCGCCGTGGTCAAAGAAGCGATGCAGGGCGTCAACGTTGTGCACCATCTCGCAGCCGCCTTTCGAGAGCTCGATGTGCCCAACACGTATTATCACGAGGTTAACGTCGGCGGCGCCAAGATTGTTCTCGATGCTGCCGTTGCGGCCGGGGTGAAGCGATTCATTTACTGCAGCACCTGCGGGGTCCATGGCAATGTCAAAAATCCCCCGGCTAACGAAGACGCGCCGATTGCCGCAGCCGACTACTATCAACAAACCAAGTACGAGGCCGAACCCCTGGTGCACGAATACCAGCAACAGGGTCTCAAGACGGTGATCGTGCGGCCCGCGGCCATTTATGGGCCGGGCGACCCGGAGCGTTTCGGCATGATCTTCAGGCGGGTAGCCAAAGGCAACTTTCCGATCTTTGGCTCCGGAAAAGCCTTTTATCATCCGCTTTACATCGACAACTTCGTGGACGCGCTTGAAAGAGTGACACACGAAGGCGTGGGAGACGGCCAAACCTACCTGATCGCTGATGAGGAATACGTCACCATCGAGGACCTGGTGGGGCGTGTCGCCTCCGCCATGGATCGGCCAGTCCGCACTCCGCACCTGCCGTTCTGGCCCCTTTGGCTCGCAGGTCATGCCTTCGAAAAGGCCTGCAAACCGCTCCGGATCACTCCGCCAATCTTTCCCCGCCGCGTGGACTGGTATCGACAGAACCGCGCCTTTGATATCTCCCGGGCGAAAAACGAAATCGGGTACAACCCCAGTGTCGGCCTCGACGAGGGGCTAAGAGCCACCGCTCTGTGGTATGAAAGCGAGGGTTATCTATAAAACCCCTTGGTTTCTTCACCCTCGCTTGCCCTGTCCTCGGTACCATGAGGGTGATCAGATTCTAGGTCTGACTCTTTTTTATTTTTCTGGAGCGAATTTCGTGAGTGAACTGGCTTTTCTTCTGGCGGGGGCATCGCTCGGCATCATTGTTTTTCAAAGTGCCGTGCTCGCGCCATTGGTCTTTACCCGACTGAAAGACGGCGCCAGCGGCCCTTTTCTGCGCGCGCTTTTCCCGCGTTTTTTCCTGATCCTGGCGGTGCTGGGGTTGGGATCTGCTCTTGGCAGTCACTTCGGTGGTTTTGACCGCGGTGTGGTGCTGGGGGGAATCGCTCTGATCCTCGCCTTAATTGCCTACGCCCTGATTCCCAGCACCAACCGTGCCCGCGATGAGGGCAGAAAACAAGCATTTAAGGTTCTACATCTGGCGAGCGTGCTACTAACGCTTGGGATAGGCATCAGCAATCTTCTGGTGCTCTTTATTTGACAGGCTCGGGGCACACATTGCATGCGCCCCGGACGTCCTTAAAACATCAGGAACTTATCAGACTTAATCTATTTATCTCAGATACTTGCAAGATTTATAGCCTAGGTCACAGCGAGACATCGGCCCCCCTAGATACAGGACTTTATATAGGCTTCGTCGATCTTATTGTGAAGTGAGACGGGGACGCAAAGCCACGATGCGATCACGCCAGAACCGATATCAGGCCGCAACTCAAATTGTGTGCCGGCGATCAATACATTAACGCCATTCGCTGTGCTATCGAAAATTACCCGAATTCGACCAAGATTCCTCACAACCTGAATTTGATCAACATAGTCAGCAGTATCATATTCAGCTGGCCTAGGAATCCCAAGGACATCATGGCGGTCATTCATGTTTGGCTGATCCGGAAAGTCACCATTCTCCTGGTGATAAAGCGTCAATGCCTGTTTCACGGGACCTAATAGCGCAAAGGCTTCCGCCACCTGGGTGCGCGCCACATATTTGTTGTATTGCGGTAGAGCGATGGCAGCGAGGATGCCGATGATCGCAACCACAATCATCAGTTCGATGAGGGTGAAGCCTTTCGCGTTCTTGTTTTTGTGCATTTCGTTTTAAGAGAAATTAAGCAAACTCGCTCAGGCTCTCTCGTATCGCGGTTAACACCAGATTTCTTACCTTAGGTATTGCCGTCAAATTATTTACATGCAGGACTTAATAAAGGCTTCGTCAATCCTGCGAGCGGCGTTTCCCGCAGGGGCGCAAGTCCACCCTGTGATAACGCCAGAACTCAGAGCAGGCATCACATTGAAACGTCTTCCAGCAATCTCGGGACTAACACCGACCCCTGTGTTGTCAAATCTTACTTGAATACCCCCGGCATTACCCCCTCCCAAAACTCGAATCTGACGAACATAATCAGCGAAATTTCGGTATTCACCGCTGCTGGGAATTCCTAACGCAGCGTGCCGAGCGGCAAGGTTACCCGCTGGAAAAGCTCCATTCTCCTGGTGATAAAGCGTCAATGCCTGTTTCACGGGACCCAATAGCGCAAAGGCTTCCGCCACCTGGGTGCGCGCCACATATTTGTTGTATTGCGGTAGAGCGATGGCAGCGAGGATGCCGATGATCGCAACCACAATCATCAGTTCGATGAGGGTGAAGCCCTTTTGTCTCACAAGCTTTTACTCCGCACGTCTCCGATACCTGGCGATCTCGGACATACCGCGCTCATAACCATAGCACGGTTACGCGCTTAACTTGCAACTACCACCTGATTTCTGCCGTTACGCTTGGCCTCATAACAGGCCGCATCTGCGCGGTGATAAAGATCATCGAGCGATTCACCCGGCATGGCTTCGGCAAGACCAAAAGAGCCTGTAATGGTTAAAGGTTTAGCTCCGGTATCCACTTCCGATTTTTCAAGCGTCGCTCGAAGCCGCTCCGAGACGGAACGCGCCTGCTCAAGGTTCTCCGTGGAAAGCAAAATACCAAACTCTTCTCCACCCAATCGGCCGACGAGGTCAGGTTCACGCTCACCCACAGTCCGAATCGAACCCTGCAACAGGCGACCCACCAGTTCCAGCACCTGATCACCGATGCCATGTCCGTAGTTGTCATTAACACTTTTGAAATGATCGAGGTCAATCTGCACAAAATAAACGTTGTTTTCATACTTCAACAAGAGCGCTTCGCCTTTGGCGAAAAAGGTCCGCCGATTCAGGATACCTGTAAGCCCGTCCGTGTTTGCGAGCCGCACCAACTCTGACTGGTACTCGCGAATCCTGCCCAAAAGACCATTGAGCGCATCGGTGAGTTCACCGATCTCATCCCGGGTCAGTTTCTTGATGAGTTCCTGCTGGGTCAGATCCTGCGAGATGCCACGAAGACTCTTGATAAGGAATCCCACCGGATGCCCCACCACCCGATGGAATACCAGGCCGCTGCCAACCAGAAATAAGAGCAGGAATGCCGCCATTGCGATGATGCCCACACGCACCTCGCGATCTGTTTCCTCAATGACCCATTGTCGGCTTACATAAAAGCGCAGATCACCGCCATCGGCAAGAACATTTGCGTAGTTGAGCGGATACTTTTCTTCTTTGATGATATTGCACGGTAGGGGCGGCCATCTATAGAATTCTCCGGACGCAGTCGTCATCTCAACGCACAGCAAAAAGGGGAACATCGCGAATAACGAGAGTGAATCGCGTATCTCTTTTTCCCCTACCTGTGTTGCCTTATCAAGCATCCCCGCCGCACCCACTACCGCGGTTGCCAACTGTGCCGAGGCAACTCCCTCGTAATGCTGCTGACGATAATTCTTGTAAGAAAAAACGCCGACAGCGCCTAGCACGATTGCCATAACCGCGAACAGCACCACGAACTTGAGAAAAATCCCAAGTTTCATAGTGAACGAAACAGCTCGTTAGACTGCAGAGAAGAGGTCGCTATAGCGAGGTTTACATACCCATCATCTTTTTGACCGACGGGCGGTTATTCATGATCACTTCAACGATCTTGTAACCATCCCCGACCGGCACGGTCAGAAAGTCGGCGGTAATGCGGTCACCGTTTTCAGTAATCACCTCGGAACAGACAAAGATAGCGCCATCCTTGTATGGAACGATCATCGGGTGAACGTTGGCACTGTATCCAGCAACAAGCTCGTTTGCCTTACGGTCAACGAAATAGAACTTACCCGTGTCATCAGATCGATCTTTCATCCATTGTGCCAAGGTCAGTTGCGCCTTGGCTTTGGCTTCAGCCGAGACTTCTTCTGCCAGAGCGGCCTGAGGCGCCACTAGGCAAACCATCGCAGCCAACGCAAACTTAGCCAGCCCGCGACGGGCGTGGACAAAAAACTTCGTTTCTCCAAAAATCATAATTTCTCCCATATATAAATTGCAGAGCCGTTTTACTCTAGGCAAATTTACTGCCTAAAACGCTGAGAGTTCAGGATTTTTTAGGAGGTTAACTCACAATCTCCCTGCGCGTTACTGCGCTATCAACCGGACTACTATAGCCGTAACAAATCTCAATTTCACCCGCAAACAACGTGCAGCCCTGAGATCATCGGCTACAGACAGCGAGCACTTGCTTAAGGTCCGTGAGGCCTTGCAGGCATTTGGCCACCCCATCCTGAAGGAGCGTGCGCATACCGTTTTTCTCGGCCAAAAGGCGCAACTCTGCTGTCGTGGCTTTTTGTTGAATCGCTTCGCGAATCTCGTCGTTGTTGACCAGAAGTTCGTGAAGGGGCAGCCGCCCACGGTACCCGGAGTTGTCGCACTCAACACAGCCTACGGCGCGAAACAACTTGAGGGGGCCTGTGCCGGCCAGCCGGGAAAGCGCCGTCTCCCCAAGATAACCGGCAAATTCACTGCGCTCTGAATCACTCGCTTCATATTCCTCTTTGCATTGATCACAGAGTCGTCTGGCCAAACGTTGCGCGAGGATCGCCAGAAGGGCATCTGAAAAGGAAAAGGGTTCCATGCCCATATCAATCAACCGGGTAACGGTCTCCGGGGCGTTGTTGGTGTGCAGTGTGGAGAACACCAGGTGGCCGGTCAGCGACGCTTCAACAGCCATGTGTGCTGTTTCCTCATCACGCATCTCTCCGACCATAATGACATCGGGATCTGCCCGCAGGAACGAACGCATGGCTGACGCAAAAGAAAGACCAATCTGCGGATTAACCTGCATCTGCCGCAGACCCGGCTGAGTAATCTCCACTGGATCCTCAACCGTCCAGACCTTTTTTTCCACTGCATTAACCTTGCCGAGCATGGCATGCAGGGTCGTGGTTTTTCCAGAACCCGTTGGCCCCACTGCAAGCACCATGCCATAAGGACTTGCCACCAGATTCTGAATGGACCGCAGATAATCAGGACTCAAGTTCATCTTACCGAGGGGCTGCGCACCGGAACCGGCGAGTATCCTGAGGACAACGTCCTCGTTTTCACCCGCGGTCGGCAAGGTCACCACCCGCAACTCAATTTCCATTTCGCCAAGCTTGAAGCGAATCTTGCCATCCTGGGGCATACGGCGCTCGGCAATATTGAGCCGGGCCATGATCTTGATTCTGGCCACAAGTTGCTCCCGGTATTCGGCAGGGATTCGCCGATACTCCCGGCACTCCCCGTCGATGCGGAAGCGAATCGACAGATCATTCTTCTCGCCATTGGGCTCAATATGAATGTCCGAGGCCCGGTCACGCACAGCATCCAGAATAATCTTGTTGGCGAGCCGAACGGCGGCCGCGTTTTCTCCAAGGTCACCACTCTGACCGGTTTCTGAACTCAGCGACTGCAGAAAAACTTCAAACTCTTCTTTGCTTTCACTGATCGAAGCCGACCGGGCCACAAAGCGAGTGATCTGGCTGGGAGCAGCGACCACTTCCATCAACCGCTTCTGGCACGCAAACCGGACCGCGTTGACTGCATCCACCGACAGTGGGTCACCAAACGCTACTGTAATCGACTCTTGATCCGAGGCGACGGGCACGACATTGTGATCACGCATTACGTGGGAAGGCAGTTCCTTAAGTGCAGTCTCTGCGACCTCTATCTGGTTGAGATCTACAAAAGACAGATCAAGCCGCCGGGCAAGCGTTTGAACGATCGTTACCTCATCGACGATCCGCAAATCAACCAGCACTTCGCCCAGACGCTTCCCTTTGCTTTGCTTTTGAGTCGCCAACGCGGTTTCTATCTGCTCGTTGGTAACTAGTCCCTCTTTCACCAGAACTTCGCCAAGACGCAGTCGACGACGCGCCTCTGTCGCTCCGCTCCCCGTCGCGGAGGCAAATTTCGCCGCTGCGCTATCAGTTACGCTCATAAGTTTTCTCTCTTTCGGAATCAACGACGACGGCAAACTCCAGACTAGAGCCTTTCACAACCGAAGGAATCGATCAACTCAACAAAGCACTTTACAAAAGCCGATTGGCCTAAGCTGGCACTCTCTCCCTCCGGTTCTCTGCCATAAATTCCGTATTGCACCTTCTCCAGAACCGGGAGATGGTCAGTGTCATGGTCCAGAATCCGAATCTTCCCCGACTTCATCGCCTCATCATTTTTAACGGCCGACAAGGGTAACGCGGTGATACCCATTCCTGCAGCCAACGCATTAATGAGTCCGCGCAAAGCGGGAGACTGGTAAACAATGTTTGGCTGGCGGTCTACTTGCCGCAGGCTGTCGATCATTCGCTTGCGAAAAGGCGATCCCTCGGGGTGGGCGAGCAAGGGCACCGCTTCCCGTTCGCCGAGATCAAAATCCCAAGAGCCGACCCAAACAGGCTGTTCCAGCCACGCGTGCTGAGGCTGGATATCGACTGATCCTGAGGTAATCGCCACGATCAGATCCAACTCGCCGAGATTTAGCGACTCGATCAGGTAATCACTAACGTCACAATGGATTTCCATCCCGAGGCTGGGATGTTCCGCACGAAATGCCAATGCCGTATTCTGAAATTGATCAATGGCGCCAAAGGTCGGCAGGCCCACACGCAGTTTTGATTTTTTCCTTTCCTCGCCATCACTATCAGAGCCCGCATCACGGCTATCGTGCTCGGCAAAGTAATTCTCCAGATCATCGGTCGGCAGAGGACGGCTGAAGTAATAACCCTGTCCAATATGGCACCCAAGGCCTGTCAGCATATCGGCATGATCTATCGTCTCAACGCCCTCGGCCACAATGCTGAGCCCCAGCGATCGCGCCAGCTGACAGACTGCGCGGACAATCGCCCAGTTGTGCTTCTCCTTGCCACGGACAAAGGCCTGATCGATCTTGAGCGTGTCAAACGGCAGTTGCGTAAGATATGCAAGACTGGAGTAGCCCGTTCCAAAATCATCAATGGCAAGGCTCAGGCCAAGCGCTTTCAGTTCATCGAGGATCTGCCGAGTGCCCTCAAGGTCGTCGGCCACGATGGATTCGGTCAGCTCCAGTTCCAGATATCTTGGTTCCAGTCCGGTCTCCTCCAGGACACTCCGAATGCCGTCTACAATCCCCTCATTGCGGAACTGGATGGCCGATACGTTGACTGACAAGACAAATGGCGAATGCCCATCATCTTGCCATTGCTTCGCCTGTCGGCAGGCGGTTCGTAGAACCCAATCCCCGATCGGCACGATCAAACCCGTTTCTTCCGCAACCGGAATGAAATCCAGCGGAGAGACCAACCCCTGCTTCGGATGATCCCAGCGTATAAGCGCTTCACACCCGTGCATACTGCCCGACTGAAGTTCAATCTGAGGTTGATAATGCAGGAAGAACTGACCCTGCTCAATCGCGGTACGAAGATCATTTTCAATGCTGATACGGTCACTGGTGAAGCGCCGGCGGGTGGCTTTCCAGTCAAAGAACCTAAAAGAGTCTCCACCCTGAGAGGCTGCATACTGCATTGCGAGTCGGGATTTATTAATAAGATCATCCAGTTCCGTTCCGTTCTGTGGAAAACACACGATTCCCCCGCTCAATGTGAGAGAGATGTTCTGTCGCGTACCGTCTGGGGCTCGAAAGTAGAACGGCGGCCTCATTGCCTCGCGGAGCACCTTAACCACTGAATTCGCCATATTGGACGCATCAATCGCCTCATCGATCAAAACCAGTTCATTGCCTCCAGCACGACCCACAATTGCATCATCACTCGCAACACCACGCACACGCTGTGATACCTGCTTTAGAAGCTGGTCACCGACATTCTGGCCATAGATTTCATTCACCATACCGAAGCGGTCGATCTGTAGTCGTATCCCGATTGATTGCCGACCCCTTTCCTGGAGTTGGGGAAAATACCTTTCCACGCGCTCTGTAACGGCTTCAATCGTGAATAGGCCAGTGACGGGATCAGTACTTCTGGCTTTGCGCAGCGCCTCTCGAGCATCAGTGACATCGGTATGAACAAGCACCACACCGCCCTCGAGAGGATTAGACCGAATCTCAATGATGCGGCCACTAGGAAGACGCAGATCCCTTCTTCGCTCTTCTCGTGACGATAGGGCTTCGACTACCTGATTGACCTGTTCATCGACGTCGCCTTCGCCATAAGCGCCCAACTCAGCAAGAAAACGTGCCAGAGATGCAGCCGGTGTTCCGGGCTCGAGCAAAGCTTCAGGAAAGTCATAAAGATCCCTGTGGGCATGGTTTGCCCGAATCAGCTTTAAATCGTCATCATAGACCGCAACCCCTACACCGATGTGGTCCATCGCCTCCAGATGGAGGACCGACTCGAGCTGTTTGATCTCCTGCTGCTGTTGCTCTTCATATCTGCGCGCTCTTGTAACATCGGTGTATACCGTAATGAACCCGCCGATGCCTTCGTCAATTGGAGTGCCGGCGATATGGATGATGACGCCGTCCTTTCGGGTTCTTTCAAATTCATGCGGTTCAAATTTCTTCGCCAATGCGAGTCGGTCCTGCACTTGCTGTTCAATATCACCCTCACCATATTCACCGCGCTCGGCATTGAAGCGCAGCATCGCGTCAAAAGGGGTTCCTGGCATACGGAATTCCTCGGGAAATTCCAGCAGATCGAGGAAAGCCTGATTGGCGCTCAACAGTTTCAGATCGCGATCAAAGACAGAGATTCCCTGATCAATAAAATCGAAGGATTTCAGAGAAAGCAAACTTTCAAGATGAGAAATCTGTTTTTCCTGCTCTCGTACTGCACGAAGATCCCGAATAGTAACCAGTGTGGCCGCTTTTCCGTCTTCAATAATTTGAGATACCGAGACAGAGATCGGAAACCGCGAGCCATCCTTATGGAGACCCTCAAGCTCCACAGGTTCATCCTGGTCCGTCGAAGTGGGGCAGTCCGAGTCGCAGATCATCCGCATTGACCGGCCGATCAACTCACTCGGCGAATATCCAAAAATTCGTTCTACTGCAGGATTAGCAGACCGAATATTTTTTTCTGCATCGAAAGTGATCATGGCGTCTGCTGATGTCTCGCGAACACTTTGCAGTGCCGAGAGTCGCTCTTCTGCAAGACGCAAGGCTTGCTGCCCCTCCCCTTTTAATTTGAAAAGTTCCTCTTGGGACTGTTTTTGCTCGGTAATGTCCTTGACGGTTTCCATCGCACCGATCACTTTGCCGCTTGAGGATTTCAGCAATTGGGCAGAGCTTGCAAGATAGGAACCACTGCCGAGATCGGGGTGAAATGATGCCGCAGAGATCGAGCCATCCTCAAGCTGGTCAATGAACACATATTTTTCCTGAATCGTCTCATCCCACTCGAGGATAAGATCAATCAGCACCTTGCGGCGCTCTCCATAGAATGGCAATGCATATTCATGATTGCTTTTCCCGATCATCTCGTCGGCCGGGATTCCCGTCAGTTTCTCAACCGCTCGATTCCAATAGATCACGGTTCCTGAGGTATCGATTGCCCAGGAGGGGTCCATGAACTCCATGACCCCAACAAGAGATTCGTAAGCCTCCGCAGCACTCTCTCGAACCCGAGCCCGATCTCGCCACTGCAATAGCAGCACAATAAATACGGACATCAATACTGCAAGCCCAATAATCACTGCTTGGATGAAGAAGAGCAGTTGATCAGCTCCAACCGCAATTGTCCGCTCTAGAGCAAGACTGGCCCGGCTGGAAACCTGTGACACGATCAGTTGATAGCGAGACAGTGTGTCGCGTATCAGATCATGCTGTTGTAGCGGGGCTGCTGTCGAAGAGCCGCGAGTGATGGTGAGCAGTGGAGCTTCCAGCGACTCGAGATCAGCGCACAGCCTCGCCTGGATGTCATCATATTGAGGGAGGAAGTGCGTAAAAAGATCCGTACTCTTGGGCAACTGCTCCATGGTGGAACGAAACACGTGGTATTGACGGTTAAGTCGGGAAGACACGCGGGCGAGAATCTCTCGCGATGCACTATGGACATCAGAATCGACAGCAGGCGGGTCACTGGCAAGCTGCCTGTCGAGAGCTACGAGTTTTTGGTGGAGCGACAGGCTTCCCAGTAACTCATCCAGCTTGGCAACAAGATCGGCCTCGATAAGGACCCGCGCATGCTCAACCGTTTCACGATCACCCACTATCTTGCGGATCAAATCGTCCCCATAACGGGTCGCCGAAAACACTCCCAGCACACAGATAAGGGCGCACAAGAGCGCCACTCGCCAGGCAACGCCGGCGCTTAAAGACGTTTGTAAATTTTTCGAAAGTCCCCTATTCATTTTGCTCTAAACAGGTCATAGCCCAAAAATCTGTCGACAAGTTAAGGGATATCTTTATTTAAGTCAAATTTGTCTCTTTTTATGTCTTTTTAAGATGCTTTGTTATCCCGTGGCGGGGTAACCGATAGAAGTACCAAATTTAAGTCCCACTAAATTTATTTTTTAATATATTTTTCAATTACTTGAACTCCTAGTGGCCAGGTGTTGCGGACAATCGGCGAAACGATGCGATTGCCCACTTCCGATAGTGACATCCTGATAACGTCCGCGGAAACCCGCCAACTTGCTGAGTAATAACCGTGTTCCGGCCCGCGGCTTGAGCTCGGTGCAGGCGAAAACATTTCGGTGCAGTTCAACATAGAAAGGGCAATTAAGGTTGCCGTAGACCACGAACTCTGCTCTGACAAGATTCTAAAGATTGGGTTTGTTCATCCTGCTGCCACTCATCTCGCCGGACGCCTGGGGCTGAATCTTTGGATCCGTGCTATTCCTGACCACTGCGGGGCCGTCGTCGCCTTTCAAGGCCGGCGGCCGCAGGGGGGAGTTCCTTTTTGTCCTCAGGCAGACCATCGACAATCGATGCCATGATGACCCAGGAGCGGATTGGCTCACGGTAATGACGCGGTAATGCTGCCCAGGCACGCGCCAGCGCCAGCGCCTCGGCAGGCAGGTCTTCTCTTGGCGCTGACTCGTCGGAGGCGTTTCTCGGACCAAACCCGCTGGAAAGCCATTCAGGATTTACATTCAGCCACTCTGCGATCCGAAGCAGTCGATGGCGTCTCGGCAGCGCCTCGCCTTCCAGATATTTCCGCGCGGTCGTCAGACTCTTGGCCTGAGCCTCTCGACGTAAGGGTTCAATCTCGACAGGCAGGCGAGACCAACTTCCCTCACGCGCACCATATCCTGCTTCCAACATGGCGTCTATCAGGCGTTCTGCAAAGTCCTGATACGGGGCCTTTTTCTGATCTTGAATCGAATCAGTCATCGCTAGCAAAAACACGTATATAGAAACGCTCGGGTAGTCTGAGGATAGTAAAAAGAGCGCGGTATTTTTGAAAGATGTGCTTTTCCAAGACTTTCCTCCTCAAAAAAAGAAATATTCTCTACCGGTTCGCACTCGATGTTCTTTAATTTATCTCACCTGTACCCGTTTGCTCCGAATTCGCCTGAGATTTTGCAGATGTTCGCTTCAGGCAGTCGCCGTGGCCTCATAACGGTCGAGGTTAGCCTCGAACTCATGCAGACGCTTCCAGATAGAGCGCAATTCCGTAATCGTCGTCCAGTTATTCAAAAAGAGTGAAAAACCGCCGTGGACCCTTGAGAAGGCATTGGACACCTGAACCATCACGCCCAGGGTCAGCATCCCGGTAAAGAGCCCTGGCCCCATCACGAGATACGGCACGATGGCCATGAACTGGTCATAAGAGGTAGACCAGGCATCAAAGTAGCCGTAATGAAAATACAGCCGGTGGTAGTTGCGCCGGATGTCTTTAAAGAATCCGCGGAGTTTCCCAAGGTCGGCATAGTTGACCTTATCGTCTTCGCCCAACACCAGATCTTTTCGAAACGCCGCTTCTACTTTCTGGTTGTTGTACTCCAGCCCCGGCAGTTTCCAGCCCACAAACCAGGAGATGAAAAGGCCCCCAATCGATATTACCAAAGCGCCCCACACAAGAGATCCCTCAATATCGCGCAATATCGGGACATCCACTTTGTCTGACAAACCATAGAGCACCGGAATAAAGGCAATAAGGGTCATCACCGCCCGCACGATCTGCAGACCTAACGATTCAACAATGCGGGCGAAGCGGTTGCAGTCTTCCTGTATCCGCTGCGACGCGCCTTCTATCTCGTGCTCAACCGCACGCCAGCGGGGAATGTAGTTGAAGGTGATCGCCTCGCGCCAGCGCAAACCATAAACCCGGGTAAACCAGCCCGTAAAGATCGCGAGCAGAACGTACGGGAACGCAATGACAACAAATGACGGCGTACCCTCAAAACCGGTGGTAACGTACTGGATGGAAATCAGTTCGGCAAAGAATTGATCAATGCCGTCCTGGGGCTTATCGGAGAAACTGGCGGCGTTTTGCAAAAGATCATAAAAACGGCCGTACCACTCGTTGATGGCAACCGTCATCTGAACCTGCAGCCACAGCGACGACATCAGCAGCGCACCGCCGCCATAGGCCCAAAGTGCCCATTGCCGCGATTTGTAAAAGGCTTTAATCATGCTCCGTTCCAACAGTCATGCTTTGGCCTGATGAGACTCATTGAATTCAGGCCGAGCAGGAAAAAGTCCCACCATAGAATGTGAACTGTTTTACCACAGTGCGGATACCGCCGCGGATTAAAATTCGTTTAGAGTTCAGTCACACGTCTTGGGGAATAAGTTTTGTCCGAATACGATTACATCATTATTGGTGCGGGTTCTGCGGGCTGTGTACTTGCCAACCGCCTGACCGAAGGCTCCCAGAATAAGGTATTAATTCTTGAAGCCGGGCCGATGGATCACAAACTGATGGTCCACATTCCGGCCGGGGTCTACCACGCCTATAAAGATCCCAGCATCAACTGGAACTACACCAGTGAACCCGAACCTGAGTGCGATGACCGCAGAATAGAACTGCCTCGAGGTAAGGTGATTGGCGGTTCCTCCTCGATCAACTCGATGGTGTATATGCGGGGCCACCCGATGGACTACGACCGATGGGCAAATGACTTTGGCCTTCCTGACTGGTCTTATGAACGATGTCTGCCCTACTTCAAGCGGTGCGAGTCCTCAGACCGGGGTGCAAACGCCTGGCGCGGTGGCAGCGGCCCGCTTGGGGTCACACAAGGCACCTTACAGAATCCTCTTTTTGACGCGCTCCATGAAGCCGGAGAGCAGTCTGGCCAAGGCACTTCCGATGATCTCAACGGCTACAAGCCAGAAGGCATCGCCCGGCTCGACAGCACCACCCGTTATGGACGCCGCAGCAGCGCTGCAGTCGCGCACTTGAAACCGGCGCTCAAGCGTTCGAACCTGACGCTGCAGACCCGGGCCCTTTCCCGCCGCATCATTCTTGAAAACAACCAGGCGCGCGGCGTTGAGTATGAAGTCAACGGCCAGGTCAAACAGGCCTTTGCCGCCAAAGAGGTCATCGTCAGCTGCGGCGCCATCAAGAGCCCCCAACTCCTGATGCTGTCGGGGATCGGGTCAGCCGACACCCTGAATGCAATGAACATCACGCCGCAGATTAACCTGCCGGGCGTCGGTCAGAACCTGCAGGACCATCTCAGCATCGATAGCGCGTATTACTGCAAGGAACCCATCACGCTTCACACTCTGACGCACCCCATGAAAAAACTGAGTATCGGCCTCAAGTGGCTGGCCACCCGCTCAGGCATCGGCGCTTCTCACATCTGGGAGATGGGCGGGTTTGTCTTTGGCAATGATCAGGTGACGCATCCCAACCTTCAGTATCACTTTACGCCGGTCTACAGCGATTGGCATAACCGGAAAATCCGGCTTCAGCAGGGCTACGTATTGTCCTGTGACCAACTCCGGCCCAAGAGCCGTGGAGAGGTCAAACTTCGATCGGACGATCCACATGACCGGCCCGCCTCTCACTTTAACTATATGAGTCATCCCGACGACACAAGAGAACTTGTAGAGGCGCTCAAGGTGATGCAGGAGCTTCTTACGCAGCCGGCCTTTGATGAATTTCGTGGCGAACGGATCAATCCGGCGCCGGAAGCAAAAACCGACCGTGAGCTTGAAGCCTGGGTTCGCGGCTACAGTTCAACCGACTACCATCCCTGCGGTACCTGCCGCATGGGTCACGATGACCTTGCCGTGGTGGATGGACAACTTCGGGTACACGGTGTGGATCACCTTCGGGTAGTCGATGCGTCAGTGATGCCGGATATTGTGAGCGGCAATCTTAATGCACCTACCCAGATGATCGGAGAACGGGCTGCAGACTACATCCTCGGCAAGGAACAACTGCCTGCCGAACAGGCAAGCTTTCATTTTCTGGAGCCTTGATCGGCGGACGCAGCCCGCACTGCTTGGTGGCACGCCTGGCGCTTTCCATCCAGCCAGACCACCAGTCCACCGATAGCAATCAACACGATACCGAAAAGCGCGAGCGCGTCGGGAAACTCGCTGAACACCAGATAACCCCAGAGCAACACCAACGGCAGAATCGCATATTCAAATGGTGCGAGGAATGATGCCTGCGCGCTGCGGTAGGCAAAGGAAAGCGATAGCGCGGTAATGGCCGACAATCCCCCGATCCCTGCAAGATAAACGACATCTCCCGGGGACGGCCAGCGCCACGCGCGCAATAAGAACTCAATGCCGGGGTCCGCAAAGCCCGCGAACTGGCCATGCCCAACACTAAGGCCGATCAAGCCACTCGCGAGCAGGAAAGCGCCCTGGGCCGTCACCGCCAGCAAGGGAGCTGATTCCGTTCGCCCGATATGCCGCGTTATGGTGGTAAAACCAGCGTAGCAAAAGGCGGCGGCGAGCGGCCAAAGATAGGCGAGCTCGATCTCAACACTAAACGGCTGCACCACCAGCATCATGCCGGTTAAGCCCAACAGCACTGCCAGCCATCGAAAAGGGCTGAACTCCTCTCCAAGAAAATACCAGGAAAACACCGTGATGATGACAGGCGCAAAAAACACAACGGCTGAAGCCTGCGCCAGGGGCAAACTGGCGAGCCCGGTATAGAACGTCATGTTGGCCATCACCAGCAGCGAGCCGCGCAGAAGATGCGCGCCCGGCCGTTGGGTGTTAAGCGCCATGACACCGTGACGGAGTAGGATCGGCAACAGAATAACCACGCTGACCGCAGCACGGATAAACACGAGCTGATGCAGAGCGTATCCGTCGCTCAGCATCTTGATCACGGTATCCATGATCGAGATGCAGAACATTGCGAGCAGCAGATTAAGAACGGCTTTGAGGTTCAAGTGTGGTTTCTGGGCGCGCTGATCTGATACGGAAGTCAAACACCAAACTTCCGATAAGCGGAGGATCCGGCCGTGATACTACACTGGATGCCACTTCCTTCATATGCAGCATCGACTCAATTAACCTTGGCACTGTCGGTTCATCGAACGGATCGCCGACCTAAGCCGCAATAGAGGCGCATATACTTAGCCCGTCAAAAAAAGGTTGGCTCCAATGAACATCCTCTTTATCATGTGTGACCAGCTGCGGGCAGATTATCTGTCTTGTTATGGGCATCCCTATATCCGGACGCCAAACATCGATGCCTTGGCAGCACAGGGTGTGCGGTTCAATCACGCCTACTGCCAGGATCCCTTGTGCGGACCCTCCAGAGCAAGTTTCTATACCGGCCGATATGTGTCATCGCACGGGGTGATGGCCAACGAAGACCCTCTTCGCATCGGTGAACTGACGCTTGGGGACCACCTGCGGAACATCGGGATGCCGGCAACCGTAATCGGAAAATCGGAAGGCACGTTTAATGAGGTCTCGGCGCAACGCTTTGGCATAACGTCAGGCTCGGATCAACAAAAATACCTTCGCCACAACGGATTTGCGCCCTATGAAATCTTAGAAGGACTCTATCCGGATCCGGTCCTCCCGTCCGACCTCGGTTATAACAAATACCTCCAGAGTCACGGGTTGGATGCGGAGAACCCGTGGGAATCCTGGGCCAACAGCGCGATTAATGAGCAAGGCAAAATTGTCAGCGGCTGGCAGATGCGTAACGCCCATCTCGCAGCCAGAGTACCTGAGGAGCATTCCGAGACAGCGTTCACCACAAATCGGGCAATTGAGTACCTCGATAATCTACAAGCCGACGATCGCTGGTGCCTGCACCTTAGTTACATCAAGCCGCACTGGCCTTATCTGGCACCAGCACCTTATCACCAACTCTATGGTGCGGAAGAAGTACTGCCTGCGGTGCGAAGCAACGAAGAAAAAGAAAACGCCCATCCTGTTTTTCAGGCCTTCATGGCTGAAGACTACAGTCAAAACTTTTCTCGTGACGAGGTTCGGGAAACCGTCATCCCAACCTACATGGGGCTTATTGAGCAGTTGGATCATCATATTGGACGGGTGCTCGAAAAACTTGAGCAAAAGGGCTTAAGGGACTCCACGATGATCGTGCTGACGAGCGATCACGGCGACTATCTGGGCGATCACTGGCTGGGCGAAAAGGATCTCTATCACGACCCTTCTATACGCATACCGCTCATCATCAGCGATCCCTCAACCCCGGCCGATACTACCCGGGGTCTTATGCAGGATCATCTGGTTGAATCGATCGACCTGGTCCCCACTTTTGTCGAGAGTGCGGGAGGCCCGCTCTCCGTACGACATCTCGAAGGTCGCTCGCTGCTTCCGCTGCTGCACGAATCGAATCCGACCCTGCCGTGGCGCGAATTTGCGATCAGTGAAATTGATTTTGGTAGCCGTGGACCCCGTCAACGCCTTGAGATGCACCCCTATGACTGTCGTGCATGGATCATCCGAACCCCCACCTGGAAATACGTGCTGCATCAGAAATTCCGGCCACAGCTCTTCAATCTTGCGGACGATCCTGACGAGATTATCGACCTAGGGATAGATCCTTCGCTCAGCCATATTCGAGAGCAACTTCATGAGCAGTTGTTTGGCTGGCAGCGAACCCTGAAAGTCAGGACCGAAACCGCCATGGATGAGTTGATAGCGAGAGGGCCGCAGCGCAATGAGGAAGACTTCGGCATCTTGATTGGTCATTGGTAGACTGACATCCGTGAAAAAGGTCTACGGTGGCCGGCGCGAAATGCCAGAATCACTCTTTAGGCGGAGTACTGAATTCGCCGGAGCGATTCGGCGGTTGGTGACGCGGCCGCTGGCTAAATTTCTTGAGGAATTCTGACTTTAATGAACGCTATCGTATTTATTGGCACAGGTCATGCCGCTATTCAATGTGCTGCCAGTCTTCGTGATCTGGGTCATTCGGGACCGATCACCATTATCGGCACAGAAAACGACCTCCCCTACCACCGGCCCCCAAATTCAAAAAAGTATGCGATTGAGGGGGTGCCGGCCGATTTCTCCTTATTGCGTGCTGCAGACTATTACGAGAACGAGCAAATTGATCTTTTGCTTGGTGAGACCGTTTCATCCATAGATCCCGCCGTCCGACAGGTCACGCTCGAATCCAAGAAATCAATCCGTTTTGAAAAACTGATTATTGCGACAGGGTCCGAGCCTAGGCACCTCCCCATCCCAGGCGTTGAGCACGCACTTTGTCTTTACTCATTGCAGAATTCCAGAGATGTTTATGAAAAACTGAAAAGTGCCGACTCGGTCGCCGTTATCGGCGGCGGCTTTATTGGCCTGGAGATCGCCTCGGCGGCAGCCGCTGCAGGCAAAGAAGTAGCAGTGATAGAGGCGGCTTCGCAAATTCTCGGCCGCTCCCTCACCCCACAGTTAGCGCAAAGAATCCGCGAAATTCACGAGGCTGCCGGAATCAGGATTATCGACTCTGCTTCGATTGACTCCATCTCGGCCGAGGGGGTCTCGACGGATAAAGGTTTTGTTGATGCAGATCTCGTGCTGTTGGGCGCCGGTAGCATACCCCGCACTCAACTGGCAGCCTGCGCTGGTCTTTCGACCAGCAATGGAATCGACGTTGACCAACATCTGGAAACCTCTGCCCCCGGCATCTATGCGATCGGCGATGTAGCCTGCTTCCCGTATTTTGGAGGTAGCCGTCGACGATTTGAGTCTGTGCAGAATGCGAATGATCAAGCCCGGACGCTTGCCAAGACCCTGTCAGGTGAATCTACTGCCTATCGAGTACTGCCATGGTTCTGGTCTGATCAGGGCAATATAAAACTACAAATGGCGGGGGTCAGTCAGGACGCAAATGAAGTCGTCATAATTGAGGGAGCCCAGTCTCCACAAGCGGCTGCATTCTGTTTCGACTCTGAGGACAATCTGTGCGCTCTGGAGACGATAAACTGGCCGGCCTATCACGCCCTTTGTCGAAAAGCGCTGTCAGACGGTCGTGTCATCAGTCGGGCATCCCTCCTGGCAGCAGATTTTGATCTCAAGACGGCTCTCAAGAAATAGTTGAGCTGACTAGTCATTTTCATTCCATAGTGCCAAAAACTAAAAGATAACGTCATGGCCTCTTCTAAACTCCTCACTCAACGGCTCGATACACTCCGGCAGTAACTGTCAGCAGCTGGGGTAGATACCGCGGTCATTTTCAACCGCTCAGGGCGATTGATTCTGATGCCGCACGCTGAAGCACACCGAGCTCATTGGGCCTAGCCAAACATCACTCTCGTGGATGAATAGAAAACCTGCCGTCTGGAAAAATCCAAAACTCTGGGCGCTGGGCATAGGTCAGACACTCTGCTGGGCGAGTCTTTTTTATATTTTTCCGGCTCTTTTAGTGCGATGGGAGGGCGCATTCGACTGGAATCGAGAAAACCTGACTTTTGCTTTTTCGGGGGCGCTATTTGTGGCCTCTCTTGCCGGCGTGTTGGCAGGCAGAATCATTGATCAAGGGAAAAGTCATCTGCTTTTATCAGGCAGTGCGGTCCTCGGTGCAATACTACTAGCTGGCCTGCCATACATATCCACGCTCTTACAGTTCTATCTGATCTGGCTCGGCATGGGTTTGGCCATGGCCGGATGCCTGTACGAACCGTGCTTCGCCTACCTGACGCGTCGGTATCAGAAGGAAGCCAAACGGCCGATCGTTATGATTACTTTGATGGCAGGATTCGCCGGAACCATCTGCTTTCCCATCGCAAATGCGATCACCGATCTCATCCATTGGCAGGCCAGCGTTTGGCTCTTTGCAGCGAGTACTGGTTTCATAGCGGCGCCTTTGCTCTGGTATGGCTCATCTGACAACGCTACCGCTGAACCTCAGAGGTCCCCATCCGCTGTGAGACCCGGTTTCAGGGCCGTCATGTCACCCGTCTTGAAACGACCTGGCTTCTGGGCGCTTGCAACTCTGTTCGCATCGGTTTCGATCAACCACGGAATGATTATTAGTCACAGTCTGCCGCTCATCGAAAGCCGCGGTGTGCAGCCTCATCATGCCATCGCTGCTGCATCCTTTATTGGCGTTGCTCAAATCATTGGTCGCCTTGTGGTGCTCCCCCTCGAGAAGCACACCTCACTGGTCAGCATCTGCGCCATGGCATTGGTCAGCCTCTCTGTTGCCAGCGGCAGTCTGGCACTGGCCGGTTACTCCATCGTATTTCTTGGCATCTTTATCCTTCTACAGGGTGCCAGTGTCGGTATTGAGAGTATTACCAAACCGTTGATCACAGCGCAGATGCTTGGGCGGGATAACTTCGGCACAGTTTCAGCGTTTGTCTCAATTTTCTTCGTCTGGGGTTTTGCCCTCGCACCCGCGCTTGGTGGAATAATCTGGGCTTCATATGGCTACGATGCGCTCTTCATAGTCACAATATCGCTTGGACTCATTGGCCTGATTAGCCTGCTCATCGCATCCAGAACCCAGTCACAGCATCAAACTGATACACAACCCGAACTAAAATGAACTCTCCTGAACTTTTTTCCGGACGGCTTAACCAGTTGCGCAAAAGACTGGCCGATTCCGGGGTAGATACCGCGGTCATCACCGACGACGACAGCGTCTACTACTACAGCGGCTACTACGGCTACCTGCACATGGACTTCGGGCGCCCGACTCTACTGGTGGTTTCAGCAGAGGGTGAAACGGTACTGATTACCCCCACCATGGAGCAGTCTCTCGCCGAATCTCTCGCTGTGGTCGACCGAATTGAGCTTTGGAATGACGGTATGGGGGCTGAATGGCGAGAAGCCCTACCCGGCCTCTTGGGGGCAACAGCCGCGATCGGGATAGAGCCCAATCTCATCCCGCCACCCGTGCGCACGTTTATTGACTCGATTGTTGAGCCAAAACGCTATCGCGATCTCACGCCGATCGTTTCGGATATGCGGATGATTAAATCGCCGGAAGAACTCAAGATCGCCCGGCATGCAGGCGAGGTAGGTATCGCCATGATGGAAGCGGGCCGCAGCGCCATCAAGGAAGGGGTCGCCGAGTACGAAGTTGCGCTCGCGGCCACCACTGCCGGAACTCACAAGGCTGCTGAATTGCTGCGAACCCATTACGCAGGCTCGCAAATGTCTCCCAGTATTCACTTCATGCAGATCCTTGCGTCCGGGCAGGAGATCACCATGACCCATCACCGGGCGAGCACCAAAGCGCTTAAATATGGTGAACCGGTCTTTTTATGCTTTTGCGGCATGACCGATTTTCATCGATTCAAACTGGGATTCGATCGCACTTTCTGGATTGGTGAGGTCGGAAACCATTCTCAGGAAGCAGCGTACCAAACAGCTGTCGACAGCCAGGCTGCCGCGCTTTCGGTTCTGGGGCCGGGCGTGCTCGCCGAAGAGGTCCATGCCGCCTACGCTGAAGTCATTCAATCAGCGGGTTTTGAATATCCTTTTCGCTGCGGGCGCGCAACCGGATTCAGTTTTCTCGAACGGCCGCAACTGGTATTTGGAGATAAAACAGTGCTGCAGCCCGGCATGGTGTTCGCCGTTGATGGCTCAGTGACCGTCCCGGGAGAATTTCGTGCGCAGGTCGGTGACAGCTTCATCATTACCGAAGACGGATACGAGCAGATCACGGACCACCCCAAGACTATCGCTGATGTGATCGTGTAGCGACCGCCCTAAATCAGGCTTGAACTCTCATCGCTATTGTGAGCGCTAGACCAACCCGAGCATGGTCTGTGCGTCACTGACCTCGAATTTTTTTGGGGCCTCAACATTGAGGTGTATCACAACGCCGTTATCCACTACCATTGCGTAGCGGATCGACCTCTCTCCATATCCGGATTTGCTCATATCTGAGGCGAATCCCATGGCTCGGCTCAATTCTGCATTGCCGTCTCCCACCATGGTGACTTTGCCCTGCGCCTCTTGCGCCTTTCCCCAGGCATCCATTACCCACGCATCATTCACGGAAAGGCAGATGATGTCGTCTACGCCTTTTTCTTTAAAGTCTGAAGCTGCTTCAATGAATCCCGGCAGGTGCTTTGCCGAGCACGTCGGGGTGAAGGCGCCCGGCAAGGCAAACAACACCACTTTGCGATCAACAAAAAGGTCTGTAGAGATTCTGGACTCGGGGCCGGACTCCCCCATTACATAGACGGTCGCTTCGGGTATGGTATCTCCGACGGCAATCCTCATAACGATCCCCTTTAATCTGGAACTATTTCTCTGCCGAGGCGGCTGGCAAGACTATTCTATCTATTGTGCAGAAATGGCACCCAGGGCAACGCTGGCTAACCTGGCTTGCGGTGGATCAGCACGACTTGTCAACAAAATGGGTACCTTGCCACCGAGCACAATACCTGCCGCACAGGCGCCCATGAAATAGACCATCATCTTGAAGAGGGCATTGCCGGTTTCAATATTCGGCACCACCACCACGTCAGCTCGGCCCGCGACGGGATGATCGATGCCTTTCATCTTGGCAGCATCAGTAGACACCACATTATCGAACGCCAGCGGCCCGAATATTTCAGCACTCCGCCTGGCACTCTCGAAATGCTCGGCTATTTTCCGGCACTCCCCGGTCACAGGCATCGCAGTGCTGACAGACTCTGACGCAGCAAGGAGCGCGACGCGAGGATTTTCTATGTCGAGCTTGTGCGCCAGTGTGACTACATTCTCCACGATCGCGATTCGGGTCTTGACGTTGGGAACGACGTTAAGCGCGCAGTCAGTCAGCATGACCGATTGATTGCTGCCGGACACCGTCATATGAAATACATGGGACAGCCGACCCTTGCCCCGTATGCCCCCGTCTTTTGCAAGAAGCGGACGCATAAAAGTATCTGAGTGCACGTGCCCTTTCATGACCATCGCAACTGCACCTGATGATGCCAGCTGTGCTCCTGCCTCGGCCGCCGCCGTCTCGCTCTTTGCTTCGACTACTTCAAAGCCTGACACGTCCCAATCAATCTCTTGAGCTGCCGCTTCAATTCTGGCCCGGCTTCCGATCAGGATCGGCGTGATCAGTCCGGCTTGCTGGGCCTGACGGACGCTCTCCAGAGCGATTACATGATCGGATCCGACAACTGCAGTCACTGCAGCCACTTTGCCTGACGCACGATCCAAAAGCTCAGGGGGGCAAACGACCTGCGCAGTGCTGAGGAAACTATCGGCCGCCATATCGCTTTGCGCTTATCCGATTGCTGTCAGGCGTCGTCTGCGCCTGACTGACTGATCTCATCCACGAGTTTAAGCCGCTGAATTTTTCCGGACGGCCCTTTTGGCAGCGTCTCCATGAGATGAAACACACTGGGCGTCTTGAAGGCGCCAAGATTTTTCTCGCAATGTGCGCGCAATTCGTCGACATCAATCAGGTTGCCGGGGCTTGCCACAACACACGCGGCCACCTCTTCTCCATAACGCGTGTCTGCGATCCCGACAGCGGCGCCCTCCAGCACACCGGGAAACTGATACAGCACGTCGTCGATTTCCCTCGGCGCGATGTTCTCCCCTCCTTTAATAATCAACTCTTTTATCCTGCCCGTCACAAAGACATACCCGTCTTCGTCCATCTTGCCGAGATCTCCAGTCCGATACCAGCCATCACTGGTGAACGCTTCGTCAGTCTTTTCAGCGTCTTTCAGATAACCCTTCATGACGTTGTGACCGCGGATCTGGATTTCTCCCTCACGACCGGGCTCAAGCTCTGCATTGTGGTCATCTGCAATTCGAACCTCATTGCCGCAGCTCTTTCCCGGTGAGCCTATCCGGTGCGCTTTGGGATTAAGAGGGTTCGACAGGATGGGTGCAGCGGTCTCGGTGATGCCCATCGTCTCAACGAGAGGGATGCCGAAACGCCCAACGAATGCCGTGTGCACAGCCGGCGGCAATGCGGCCGATGCAGAGCGTCCAAAACGGACATGACTCAGGGTTGCCTTCTCGGGCTGGGCAACGGCCTCTTCTGCGCCAAGGAGATAGGAAATAATGGTGGGCACTGCACTGAACCAGCTACAACGGTGACGGCTCACCCAGTCCCAGAATTTCGATACCCGGAATCTTGAAGGCATCACAACAGAAGACCCGCTGATGAGCGGTGCCATGACCGTAACCACCTGACCATTGATATGACAAAGCGGCAAAACACAAAGGGCGCGGTCTTCCAAGGTCAAGTGATGTGCGGCGGCGGTGTTTGCGCCGCCCGCGAGCAGGCTGGCATGAGAGTGAATCACTCCTTTGGGTCGTCCGGTCGTCCCTGAGGTATAGATCAGCAAGGCATCATCCTGCGGCTCAGGTGAGGCACAAACACCGGCTGCCTCTACATCGTGAAAGTCGAGAGACTCGATGGCCCGGGTTCGAATCACCTTGAGATTCGGCAATGCTTCTTCACAAATCTGGTTTGCCGCATCGGCGTTGCCCTCATCAGCGAACAAAATCCTCACTTCAGAATGATCGAGCACATAACGCAGGGCCGCATCTCCTGCCACAGGGTTAAACGTTGCAACAGTAAAGCCCCCATACATGCAGCCCAAAAAGAACTCAAGAGCGGACTGGCCGTTTGCACTCAGCATGCCGATGCGATCTCCGGGCACTGCCCCCAGAGAATGAAGGTAGGCATTCAGTGTGTGGCAGGTTGCCTGGAGCTGAGACCAGCTGAGTTCTGAACCTGTATCCGGAAAGACAGCGAAACCTTTTTCGGGAGAGGTTTGTGCGTACGTGTCGATCAGAGCCCGGATGGTCAGAGCGCTGCAGTCTTGCACCGCCGCAAAAGTTAGTGGCGCATTATTTCCCATGACGCGCCCAGTAATCCCCCAGCAGCTCCTCTGGTGAGACTTCCTGTGCGGGTATGCTGCGAACAACACGGACGGTATTGAGGTAGTGTCGGTAATTCATGTTCTCGCTGATGCTGTTGCCTCCCCAACTGCCGCATCCCATCGAGAGCGAGAACGGCAACGCATTATCAAAACTCCCGCCGGTGGCAAAGCAATGGGCCTGGTTGACGATAACGCGACAGGTCGGCAATTCCATGGCAATCTGCATTGGACGAGCATCATCGACCGTATGGATACCCACCGAGTGGCCGGCACCCTGATACGCATAGATTTCGGCAACCTGCGCCAGTGCGCCATCAAAGTCCTCGGCACGATAAAGCGTCAGAACAGGACAAAGCTTTTCACCCGAAAAGGGATAGGCAGATCCGGTTTGGCATTCCTGCACGAGCAAGACCTTGACATCAGGCATTGCGCTGCAGTCAATTTCCGCCATCTCGGCGATTTCGTGGGCAGGTCGCGCAATAACGGTCGAATTCAGCTTGCCCTCTGGCCACATCAACTGCTGCAGTTTTTCCTGCTCATCAGCGGTCAACAGCTTTGCGCCCTGTGACTCAAGAGCTGACACCAGGGAATCGTATACCGATGTCAGCACCACGGCACTGTTCTCTGAAGAACAACTCGTGGCGTTATCAAAAATCTTGGAGGCGATGATCTTTTGGGCCGCTTCGTTGAGATCTGCGGTTTCATCAACGATCACCGCGACATTGCCCGCTCCGACTCCCACTGCTGGGGTACCGCTTGAATAAGCTGAGCGGATATTGTTCTGCGACCCGGTCGCGACCACCAGATCCACCGTCTTCATCAAAGTCTCGGTATCTGCTTTGTTGATGGGTCGAGGCAGTTTCTGCACCAAGTCCTCGGGGGCACCTACTTTCTTTAGCGCCTGCTGAAAAAGATCAACCAACTCTCCACAAACCGCTTCACCGCGTGGCGAGGGGGCGAGAATAATGGCGTTACGCCCCTTTAGGGCGTTCATCACCTTGTTTGTCGGTGTGGCCACCGGATTGGTCGAGGGTGTGATCGCTCCGACAACGCCAACCGGCCGGGCAATCTCAATAATGCCCCTTTCAGAATCCTCTGAGATCACACCCACCGAGGGCGCTTCCGTGAGATCGCGAAGCAATCCCAGGGTCTTGCGGTAGTTTTTCCGGAATTTATCGTCAACGTCCCCCAGGCCGGTGTCTTCTACCGCACGCTCTGAGAGGTAACGATTGCGCTCAGGCTCAAGAATGGTCCACGCAATCGCGGCAACGACATCATCAACCTGAGCCTGATCAAATAGCTCATATTCAGCCTGGGCCGCTCTGGCGCGCGCGAGCAATTTTGAAACTGGGGAATCTGCAGCCATAAGACCTGAACCTACGAACCTACTCGTGCCAAGTCTAACAGCGTAGAGCCGGGATCTGCCCGAATGCTGTGGCTAGAAATTCAAAGAGACGTCTTTGTGATCCGCGTTGCAACTGGCTGCATACAGGGCCTGCTCTTCGGTCATCTGTGCCTGCTGCCTTAACCCAATGGTAGGCCTGAGTGCTTCATCCACTGCGAGCAATGGCGCCGTCAGTTCGGCGAATGCCTGCTTTCGCCAGGAGACCTCAGCAAGGTACAAATCGATCGCTTTTTCCATCTCACCAAGCGCTTTCTCGCGATCCGGGTTGTTGCCCTTAAACGCCTTGCGACTCTTGTTCAGCTTGGACTTGATCTTGCTTGTGCCATCCACTTGACCCAACTCGGTCCGCAGTTTCTTAAGCGCGCTTTGCGCTTCTTTCGAATCCATTTTTGGCAACGCTGCATAGAGACGATCCAATTCCGGGCCAATGTCAATCAGTGCTGGAGTATCTGCGATCAGATTACGTACTTCCACGAGGGCGTTGTATCCGTCATCCACATTGCGGCGGTACTGATTGACCTTCTTTTTGTCGTCCTTCAGAAGAGTCAGGTGAGCTGCATTCTGCGCCTCCCATTCGGATGGGATTCTGGCTTCAATCTCTTGACGCTCCGCGATGAGCATCTTACGCCCACTCACTAACTCGTCTCGGGTGAGATCCGACTCTTCACCGCGATCGAAGCGGGTAATCGCCTGATCCGCATCCTCGATCTTCGCATCAATGCGCTTGATCCTACGCTGCAGAAAGCGCACCTGTTTATGAAGGGTGCTGTAGCCTTCTTCGAAGTCACTCCTCGCCTCATGCGATGATTTGACCCCTTCCACAAGCGGGAACGTCGACCGGATATTGGATGCCGCCGACTCAAGTTTCTTGCCGACAGAATCCGGCAGGTATTCCATCCGAAGACTGTCTAACTTATCGGCAACTCCCAGCAGTGTCTGTTCCTCAGTCGCATAAAGTTCAAAAACATAATCCTCGAGACACTCCTGGAGTTTCGGATTCATCGGAGGCGGAGAAGATTCCGAAGTCAGATAAATTCGGGCAGGCAGATAGTTCACCAGACTCGGCATATAACCCACGATCCCCAGACCTACCAACTGGAGAAAGATAAACGGCACGACACCACGATAAATCTCTACGGTCTTTACTATTTTGGAGGCCACGCCCCTGAGGTAAAACAACGCAAAACCAAAGGGCGGCGTCAGGAATGACGTCTGAATATTGAGGCCGATCATCACACCTAGCCAGACCGCGGTGATGTTGGCGCTTGGATCCATCAGAAGAATCGGCGCCACAATCGGCACGACCACGACCGCAATCTCAATAAAGTCCAGGAAGAATCCGAGGACAAAGATGACCGCCATCACCACGATGAATTGAGTCCAGAAACCCCCAGGCAAACCCGTCAGAAACTCTTTGACCAGAACCTCGCCCCCAAAGCCCCGGAAAACGGAAGTCAGCATCGCTGCACCGATCAAGATGATAAAAACCATAGAGGTGGTTTTTGCGGTTTCGATCATGACACCGTTCAGTACATTCCCGATCTTGTAGGCGCGCCACAGACTGATGGCGATCGAGATACATAATCCAATCACCGCAAGAGTCGCCACGGTCACCGCGATAACTTCCGAAGGCTCAGAAATGGTTCGAACGTTGATCTCAACCATCTCCAGGGTAATGATCAGCACCGCGACTGATACCACCGCCAGAATCGCCGGGAAGTAGGCACCCCGCTTTCCGGCCGCCAAGCGATAGCCGCCCATAATCAATGCACCGATTGCGCCGATGGATCCTGCCTGATTGACCGTGGCAATGCCAAGAATGATCGAACCCAGCACAGCAAAAATCAGGGCCAGCGGAGGAATCAGCGACAGACCCACTCCGAGCCAGAAGCGGCCATCCAAATTCCCTTCGCGAGGCACCGGCGGTGCAATCTTGGGACGGATCAGCGCCGACACCAAGATGTAAAGCATGTACAGGCCAACCAGTACCAATCCCGGAAAGAATGCCCCCATGAACATCTCGCCGGCACTGGTCGACACAATATCCAACTCGGACGGCATCGAGAACTCACCGGTGGCATCTTTGTACATCGCCTTTCGGGCAGTGCTAGCAATATCCGAGGCGCTCGATAACTGATCCGCCAGCAAGATAAGCACGATGGAAGGCGGAATGATCTGTCCCAACGTTCCTGACGCACAGATCGTGCCCGAAGCCAGCGGTCGCGAGTAATTGTGGCGAAGCATCGCCGGCAACGAGATCAGTCCCATAGCGATGACGGTAGCACCGACAATTCCGGTCGTTGCTGCGAGCAGCGTTCCGACGAAAACTACCGATATGCCCAGACCCCCGGGAATAGGGCCAAACAACTGAGCCATGGTGACCAGAAGATCTTCTGCGATCTTCGAGCGCTCGAGCATGATCCCCATGAAGATAAAAAGCGGAACCGCGATCAGGGTGTCCCGTTCAACATCCCAATACAGGCTCCTAAAATTGGTCACTCCCGCCGTCAGCCATTCGACGGGTCCTCCTTCCAGAAAATACGCACTGACATCGCCTTCCACCAGATAGCCAAAGAGCGCTGCCAGCCCGAGGGCGACCATCGAAGAGCCCGGTAACGCAAATGCAACCGGAAAGCCAGAACTGAGCGCTCCGATCATCAGGATAAACAGAACTAAAAGAAAGAAGACTTCCATGATTGTTTTGCCCTACCCCGTCACGGCAGAGCCGGAGGGCGCCTGCGTATCTGCGTCGGCCTCGTCACCTGCCTCTCCCGACAAATCCGCGATATTCGAAAGCAGATACGCGCAGAACTGAAACAGCATCGACATGGCAAAAATAACCAAAAAACCCACCATCAGGTATTTCACATACATACCAAAGCCCTGTTGGTAGATCTCAAAACTGAGCAGGGGACTATTCAGGCTGCTGCCCTTGCTCCACATGCCGGTGATCAGAATGACCCAGCACAGCGGCAGTCCCAATATGATTACGCCGATGGTGTTAGCCCAGGCTTTTCCTTTCTTGGAAAAGTTGGTGTAGAGGACATCCACCCGTACGTGACCCTCTGTGACAAGAGCATAGGCGCTAGCGAAAAGAAAAAGTCCCGCGTACCAAAAGCGTACCAGATCTCCCTGGAACGGCTGCTCGTATGAGTACACAAAGCGGCTGATCACAATCGAGAATTCCGAAAGCACCACCATCAGCGTGAGCCAGGTGAAACCCAGACTTCTGGTGAAAAGGGCGATCAGAAGACCCAAAGCCAAAAGAGGATAGTGCACATATGATCCCCGGAAGATAGGCCGACCAAGCGACTTGGCCATGTCCTCACCCACAAAGATCGCCAACCACTCCTCTACCCGCAAAAAGGAGATAACGATATCAAAGATGCCGATCAGGACAAGGCCCCAAAAGCATCCTCGAATAATAAAAGCCGCTATTGCGCCAAGCCGTTCGGCATCGCTGCGCAAAGGGGAGTCTTGTCGCCTGACCGCGTAAATCGCCACCAGTATTGCCAGCGCGAACCAGCTGGCGAATTGAGACCAGGCCTGAATCTGCAGCGTACCGGAAAAAGGCGCGGATTCCGCATCCTGCCAACTCTGCATAAGAGCGAGCGTGCCCGGCCAGTCCTGCCAGAAAATCAGATAATTATGAACAATGAACAGCAGGCCAAACAACGGCACCAGCCATGCGAAAAACCGCATGACATTAGCTGTGGCCGATGGCCCTTTGGTCGATGAAACCATTTCAGAGCAGAGAAACAGAACTGTCAGGTTTGCTGGCTAACTGTATCAACAGACAGAAATAGGGGCTGAGAAAAAAGCGGAGCCTTTCGGCTCCGCTTTTCCTGACCTCAGTCTGAGTCCTGGGTCAACGATCAGACGCCAACACCAAGGACACGGTTGCGCTGACGCAGGTAAGGCTGGTCGGACAGGTTCATCCAACGACCGACATCCTTACGGGTGGCAACAAAACTCTCATGAATTCTGTTGGCCAGATCGCTGTGAGCACGCACCTCTTCGAAGACCTCTTCCGCTGCCTCACCAAAGGCGTCGTAGACATCATCGTTGAACTCACGGACCTGAACACCCTGCTCGGAGATCAGCTTATCCAGAGCAGCGCCGTTCTTCGCGTTGTACTCGGACATCATGCGATCGTTCTCCTGATGCGCAGCAGCCGTAATCAGGGCCTGATCAGTCTTGGACAGACCATCCCACCAGCTCTTGTTCATACCAACGGCCAACATGGAGGCCGGCTCGTGCATGCCCGGGAAGTAGTAGTACTTCGCTGCCTCATAGAACTTCATGTAGGAATCGTTCCAGGGACCAACCCACTCTGTCGCGTCGATGGCGCCTGACATCAGGTTTTCGTAGATCTGGCTTCCTGGCAAAGAGACGGGCGAAGCGCCCAACTTTGCCATGACGTCTCCCCCCAGACCGGGGATACGCATCTTGAGACCTTTGAGATCGTCTGCAGAATTGATTTCTTTGCGGAACCAACCACCCATCTGAACACCGGTGTTGCCACAGGTCAGACACTTAAGCCCAAACTCGCCAGCGAGTTCGTCCCACAGTTCCTGGCCGCCTCCCCAGTGAATCCAGGCGTTGATCTCACTGTAGACGAAACCAAACGGCACCGCAGTGAAGTACGCCCAACCGGGGTGCTTGCCTTTCCAGTAATAGTCCGCTGCGTGGTACATCTGCGCGTTCCCGGAGGCCACTTCGTCAAAGGAGTCGAAGGGTTTAACACGCTCGCCACTTGCATAGTAGGTCACATTCAGACGACCGTCTGAAAGTTCGCTCAAACTCGCAGCAAACCGCTGGGCACCCGTACCCAGACCCGGAAAATCCCGAGGCCAGGTGGTAACCATGGCGATCTCTGTGCGAGCTTTTACGATTGCGGGTGCCGCCAGGGTCCCCGCAGCCACGGCCGTGCCCGCGCCTGCCTTCTTAAGAAAATCTCGTCTTTCCATGAATTCCTCCTCAACTGGTAGTTAAGTTATTGATGCAGCGTCGGGAAAGCGTTTCCCTTGCCAACCCGGCTAGTATGGCAACTCTCAATTCCCATGACAACAAAGAGATTTTCTTAAGTCATTAATAATTCAAAACAACGACGATATAGTGCCAATCAGAGCACGAACCGTTCACTTTTTGCTTGCGAAGTTTAATATCGGGTAGGATTCCCGCGGTCGCACTAGTATCGATTAACGGATTAAATAATGACAGAAAAAGAGAATACGACAGGGCGCACTGCTCGAACCATCGCCATGAAAGGCGGCGGCTACTACAGCCAACGTACCCGTGGCGCGAAAGATGTCATCGACAACGCGTCGGGGATGCTGGTCGAAGCCGCGGATGCAATCAATACGCCGGATTCGGGTGGACCGATTGTTCTGGCTGACTTTGGTGCGGCCGATGGTGGCACATCGGAAAGTGCCCTGAGAAAATGCATCGAACAGATCCGTTCACGCTTTCCGGATAACCAGATCCAGGTAACCTATACCGATCTGCCAAGCAACGACTTCAGCGCCCTGTTCAAGAATCTTCTCGGCGTCGGCCCTCAAGCTGCCCGCACTTATCTCACCGATATCGAAAACGTGTTTGTGAGCGCCTGCGGTATCGGCTTTCACCGGCAACTCTTGCCAGATGCCTCACTGGACATCGGCTTTTCGGCAACCGCAATGCATTACATATCCGAAAAGCCCTGCCCCATCGAGAATCATGTGCACATGGTGGGTGCAAACGGGGAGACACTGACCGCGTACGCCGACCAGGCACGGCAAAACTGGAATGATCTTCTCGTTGCTCGCGCCAAAGAGTTACGCCCTGGCGGGTGGCTCGTGATGCTGAATTTTGGGATTGATGAAGAAGGCCGCTACCTTGGCAATACCGGTGGTATCAACATGTTCGACACCTTCGCGGACATTTGGGGGCAGATGTGTAACGAAGGCACGATCTCCCAGGCCGAATTCGTCAACACCTCTTTTCCGCAGTACTACCGAACGGTTGAAGAATTCTGCGCACCCTTCAAGGATAGTGACTCACCGGTCTATCAGGCAGGACTGAGGCTCGTCTCAGCGAAGACGGGAGTCGTCGGATGCCCGTATCGCAGAGCATTTGACGAAGCGGGAAGTGCCATGTCGGCAAAAGAATTTGCAAAAAGTTATGTCCCCACCCTGAGATCGTGGAGCGAGGCCGTTTTCTTAAGCGGGCTGGACGATGCTCGCCCGGCAGATGAAAGGCATCAGATTGTAGACGCGTTCTATCAGCGCTATGAGGATCGGGTAGCCTCAGACCCCAACGGTCACGCCATGGATTACGTGCACTGCTATTTGGCAGTTGAAAAAGTGCGGCCCTGATACGCTCGGCAGATCGACCTACTCTCAGGCTCGGCGCAACGCCTCAATCCAGCTCAGGTGAGGCCTCAAAGCACTGGGTGACAAAGTCTCCGGGCAATTCAAGATCCCGGGCAATATCGTTTAGAAGCCTGTTCTCAGTTTGAGCAACGGGCTGTTCAACTCCCGCAACCAGGCAGAGATCCCGCACGACCTGCATTCGTTGAGAGAGGCTTGCCTTCTCACGAACTGCGTCAATACGCTTTGGCAAGAGCTCCCGCAAACGCTCCGGATCCAGTTTCTCCAGCGCCAGGCCGTCTTCGAGGAACTCTTCCAGTGCTTTTTGCTCCTTATCAGAAATTCCGTCATCCGCATCTGCGACAGCGATCGCTCCCGCAACAAAAAGATTACGCATGGCGCGGGTCGCGTCTGTTTTACCCTTGAGGTAGTCAGGCTCCATCAGCCCCATGACGGTCTGCACCTGATCTTCAAGATCATGTTTATCGATGCCGCCCGATCGCATAAGGACCGAGCGATCAAAGACCGTCAATGCTTTTACCCGCAACGGACTAAACGGATGAGTCAAGAACCAGTCCTGCATTGGCGCGCCCTGCCCGGGTTGTTCGCCGAGCGCCAGCATATCGTCTACCTGACGCAGGAATTCATCCAGATCAAACTGCACTATCCTGTCATCACGCAACCCGGAGGCTAGCTTGAAGAGTGCCCTGGCGACGCTAGGCAAGCCCTCCGCACAGTAAGCGCCAGCCCGGTCGGCAGAGACTTCAGCGTAACGCGACCAGGCGAAGAGATCCAACGCCAAGGAGGCAGGTGGGCGCGTCTTGCCGCGCAGAATGTAACCAATCGGAATATCGTGATGGCGGTAAACATGATGGCCCAGTTCATGACCCATGACAAAAAGCAGTTCCTGCTCAGAAAACGCCTCCAGCAAAGACGACGAGAACATGATGTACACACGTCCATCCTCCGGCTTGAAGCAGGCCGCATTGAACTGGGGCGCAGAATACACGTAGAGCTCCAGCCTGTTTTCAATGCCAAGACGCTCCTGGCAGCGATCTGCCATTTGATGCAGCGCTCCCGACATCGAGCGACTAAGTCGCACCGAAGTGCTGAGCAGATGCCGACGTACTCCGGGGCCCTTGCGGTTCTCTTCCTGTTGTTCTATCTCCTCGCGCACCCGGCTCACTTCCGGATGCGCAAGCAGGCGCTCATAAAGTTTTAGATCATTGTCACATCGAATCTGACTCGCAGGATCTTTCATATTCATGCTACTCCGATAAGGACTGGGTATGCCTTGGCGACCGACGGGCGTTGTTGCACCATCACCCGAACGCCCTGCACGGCACTACGGTCTAAATAGAACAATTGATAACTCATCGGTGTTTTGTCTGCGGGCCTTTATATCAAACAGAAAACCGTAATGAAGACGGGGGAATTTTTCTTCGTCTCACTGTTCAATGTAACATAGGTCTTTAATAACCTTGGCATAGGACTTCAATCGGAATGACTGTCTCATCTTCTTGCAGGCGCAATCTTCACTCGCATACTTTCCGCTGCAAACACGCCTCAGGAGACGCGGTCGATTATGTGAGGCATGCCTTAAGCACTGGGGTCGACACCTACGGCATCTCTGACCATACGCCGCTGCCCGGTGACCGGTTTAACTCGCACCGGATGGATATGGTTGAACTGGATGACTACCACCGGGCTATCAAGGAAGCGCAGCATGCCTTTCCAGACGTGAGGGTTCTTGCGGGCCTTGAGTGCGAAGACTTCGAGGATTGTCGCAGCTTTTACGAGGACGAAATTCTGGGCCAGCGTAATTTTGACTACCTGATCGGAGCGGGTCATTTCACCCCTCTGCGTGATCAATGGGAAGATTCCTATTTTGGGATGACCTCGGCTGCCAAGCTTCGCGCCTACAGTGATCATGTATGCGACTTGACCGAATCTTCGCTTTATCTCTTTATTGCGCACCCCGATGTCTTCGGGCTTTCAAGTGAGCATTGGAATGAAGACCTCAAAGCTTGCTCACAGGACATCCTTGCGGCCGCAGAAGCCAACCAAAAACCACTGGAAATCAACGGGGGCGGCATTCGGAAACTGGCTGAGCGATCAGGCAAAGAAGCTCATCCCGGTTTTCCGCTACGCGAGTTCTGGGAAGTCGCATCAGATTACCGTGTGAGCGTCGTATGCAACTCGGATGCTCACCAGCCCGATCACGCCATGGCCAGCATCAAGGAATGCGTTCAGTATGCCGAAGAGCTGGGTTTAACTATTGCCAGCGACGAACAGCTTGGTATCAAGCCCATCTAGTCCAAAGCATGACCGCGTCCTTCAGCTCCTCAGGGTAATCAGTATTCTGAGCCGCAGGCCCGCATCAGGCGCATCCCACTGATATAGGTGACCACATTATTGAAGTCTTCTTCTGTCCAAGACTGCAGTATTCTTGGCATCATGGGTGCAACCCGAACTCCCGCCTGAAACTGACTTAAGGCCAGCTTTAGATAGGATGCTTTCTGTCCCATAATCCTCGGGGCAAAGTGATGAAAACTCTCGTGACAGTGTCCACAGTTCGATGAGGCATACTTCTCGCGACCGGCCGAAAAAGCCTCGCGGAATCCCTCCCGACCATAATCGATCTTGATATCAAGATCGCAGGGGTCTTGCCCTGCGAGGTAGCGGGCGACCAATCTGATGTCTTCCTCGGTCAGTCCTGAGGCGATGCTGTTCATGCTCATCATGATCTGATCAATCCGGCCTCCATGCCTAAACGCCATTAATGAGCGTACGATATAGGCTGGCTCCTGACCATGAAGAATCGGCGTTTTCAGCGCAATTCCCTCATTGCCATGGCAGGACGCGCATTGAGTCTCAAATATCTGGGCACCACGGTTCTCTGCCCAAGCATGGGGCGCGGTCATTATCAGGAAAAGGGCAACGACTCTGGCCCAACTAAACCGGGTAACTGGAAATTTAAATAACTTATTCATCCGGCCTAGTCTAATTAACGCGATCGAGAGTTACCCACCCCGTTGGTCGATCAGGACTGAGTTTGGGCTTTGTTGGGTCCCGATGGAATCTGGCTGATAAGCACTCCCAGAATCACGACGGCAACTCCGGCTACCCGTAACCACTCCCAGTCGCCCATCGAAAGCACCAAGAGAATGACCATGACATAGAACGGCACCGCATTCATGTGGAACGAGGCAAGCATGACACCGAGACTGCCTGCTCCGTAAATCCACATCAGCTGCGCGATGCCCGCTGACGGCAATACGAAAATGATAAAGGGCCAGAAACGTGCGGCATCAATCGTCCCCATTTTGGTTTCGCTCGGCGAAAAGGGTAGCGCTCCCAGATAAAGCAGTACCAAAATGAGCGCGCCGCCCGACAGAGTGACCGCTGCCTGACCCGGCCGAGTCAACGTCTCCAATTCACGTGTCGTGGCCCGGGTTGCCCAGGCAAAAAGAAAAATGGCGACGACACAAAGCGCCATGCCGGTTCCGACAGCGCCTTCATAAAAGCTCGCGCCCGCCACTAAGTAGCCTCCCGTCACAGCCAGAACAATCCCTGCCAGGAGGTGAAACGACATGCGGCGCCGATCGAAGATCATCTCAATTGCGGCCCCGGCAATGGGCATCATGGCGACAACAATCGTGGTGGTTACCGGATCGGACATTCTCTGACCCAGGTACAGGAAGAACGAGCCGATGCCCCAACCCAGCGCCCCAATGAAAAGCCCCTTCCACCACGACGCCTGCAAAGCTTGATGGACTCCCTCCCGCAGCAGCCACCAGATCACAAGAAATCCGGCGCTGATCACGAACCGCACCGCGTTAAGCGACAACGCGCCCCAGTCCGCCAACAGGAACTCTAGTGATACAAAGCCACTCGCCCACAGCAGCATCGCACCGAAGCAATAAAGATTTGCAGTAACGCGACCCGTCGTGTCTGACATCAGGCTATCTCGTCAACTTAGCGTCGAAAAACTATCAACTCATTGCAACACAGATTGAAAACACGTCCCCGGCTCGTTCCTAGGAAGGAGACTGCAGGTTATCGTACAAATCCATAATCTGACCCCAGGTCTCCTTTGGGATGGAGACGATGCCAGCGGATTTTTCCCGATATTCCCGCTCACGTTCCCCGGGGATCTCTACGCTTTCATAACCGGGAGCAGGCGGACAGCAACGCAATTCTTCAAGCACCTCTTCTGCGGCTTGAGAGAGAGCCGACGACTCGCGCATCCGGTGTGCGTCGAGCGTAATCAGGAGCCAATTCCCTTCAGTAGTCGAAGGCCCCAGCATGGCCTCGCCGATGAGTTCCGCGACCAAGGCCAAAGCGTAGCCTTTGTGGCCTCCGGCCGGCAGTATTGCGCCGCCGTTAAAGTAATCCTCGGGATCACGCGTAGGATTCCCCTCGGCATCAATCACACACCCCTCGGGCAACAGCGCTCCTGCACTTTGCGCTGCATATATCCATCCACCGGCGATCTTTGAGGTAGCAAAGTCCAGGATAACCGGACCCCGGCCTCCGCCAGGAATACCAATACACCAGGGGTTCGTTGGCAGCACCCCCTTTGCACCGCCGTACGGCGCAACCTGACGCCATTTTTTTCTGTTGCCCCCTCCCATACAGATTGTCAGAAAACCTTTATCTGCAGCGATATCTGCAAAGGCACCGTGGCGTCCCGTGTGGCCAACATTACGGATGGCGAGCGCCGAAATCCCCGATGCCTGGGCGATCTGCATCCCATGCTGATAGGCAACGTGCATCGCGGGAATCCCGATACCGCCCCCACCATCGACTTCCTGGGTATTGCGCTCAGTGGTCACCACTTGAGGTGCAGCCTTTGGATCGATATAGCCTGTCTTGAATTGCTCCACGTACTGGAGCGTGCGCATCACACCATGGCTCTCCATCCCGCAAAGACTGGTATCGACCAGATGTTCCGCTACCTGATGTGCCGGCTCTGAGGCACAGCCCAGACGCGTGAAAATTGCCTCCAGTGTGGTCGTTATCTCAGGCGCGCCAAGGTCCACCCGCGAACCCCTAAGCGTCAGTTTAGAGCGGACACTCATCGATGGTCAGCGTCTTCAATCCGCAAAGGGATCAGGTTGATGCGGGTTCGTCGACAGCCACACTGAGCGGGTCTGCAGATAGCAGCGCATGCCCTCCCAGCCATTCTCACGACCGTATCCGGACTGCTTGAACCCGCCGACTGGACTCTGCGTGGCGGCATTAAAGTAGTTGTTGATATAAACGGTGCCTGCCTCAACCTGATCCGCAATCCGCATTGCCCGTGCAACATCCCGCGACCAAACGCCTGCCGCAAGACCATAGACAGTCGCGTTGGCTTTATTGATGACCTCTGCTTCCGTTTCCCAGGCCTCTGTGGAGACAACAGGTCCGAAGACTTCATTCTGGGCCAGGTGCGACTCATTGGGCACATCAGCAAAAATCGTCGGGCCAATGAAATAACCTTCCTCCCGTCCACTTTGCCGCCCGTCGAGCAGCATACGATGTCCAGCGGATTCGGCATCGGCAATGCACTTCAATACCCGCTCATATTGCGGTCGGTTTGCCATGGGGCCGATCTGGGTCTTTGGATCCTCTGGATCACCCACTCTGGCCTTCTTCACTACCTCGACAAGACGATCCGTAAAGTCATCGATCACTTCCCGATGCACGAGCAGTCTTGAGCCAGAGATACAGCTTTGGCCACCCGCCGGAAAAATGCCCGCAGCGATCCCGTTTACCGCAAGATCAAGATCTGCGTCCGGCAACACCACCTGGGGAGACTTGCCGCCGAGTTCCATGATCACAGGCTTTACCTGGCGAGCCGCGACAGCGGCCGCCGCCCTGCCCCCCGCAGTTCCTCCCGTAAACGACACCAGCCGCACATCCGGATGATCAATCAGAGGTTCACCCGTGGCAGCGCCAAATCCCGTGACCACGTTGAGGACGCCTGGAGGCAGCTCTGCTTCTAGCAGGATATCCATCAACTCGAGCACTGAACAGCTTGCCTGTTCCGAGGGCTTGATGACAACGGTATTGCCGGCGGCAAGACAAGGGGCCAACTTCCAGATGAGCGTCCCCAGCGGTGAATTCCACGGAAGAATCTGCGCCACTACTCCGAAGGGCTCATAGGTCAGGTAGTTGTGCATATCCGGCACTTCGGCCGGAATGAGTCGGCCCTCAAACTTGTCACACATCCCCGCGTAATAATGAAAGCTGTCGACCTGCCACGCCCCCGGCTTGAGCGAATCGGCAGCATTGGGGACACGGCCGTTATCACGCAGTTCAACTTCACCGAGGCGATCTGCGTGCCGCGAGATAGTGTCCCCGATGCGGCGCAGCACCCGACCCCGTTCGGCAGGATGCAGTTTTCCCCACGGTCCTTCGTAAAAGGCAGATTTTGCAGCAGCCACTGCCCGATTCACATCTTCGGCATTACAGTCCGGCAGTCTTGCCCAAGCCTTACCCGTTGCCGGATTCTCGCTTTTAAAATAATTTTCTTCGTCCGGATCGTGCCAGGCATTCGCCACAAAATACTGATAGGTCTTCATGTCCTCAAGGCTCCTCCCCTGTCAGTCGAGGTCTTCATGTCTCGATAATTGATCTGATTCTGAATGCTCACGGCTCGCTGCCACAATGCAATGTCTTCAGGTGCTGCAACACTTTGAGGCCGGGGCGCGAGCTCAAAATTCTGATACCGATCTTCACCCTGTACCAGGGTCGCGACACCTCTTTCGCCTCCGGCCTGGCGCATGGACGGCTTAATATAGCGAATAGCAAAGCCGATGCGTCTATCGTCTGCTCTGTTTGGCATCGAAGCATGAAAAGTGAGTCCATGGTGCAGCGACATCTGTCCGGGCAGCAACGGTGCATTGACGGCTTGACTGTCGTCTACCGCCTCGATGAGTTCCTGACCCCGTGACAGCATCGCCCCCTTGGCTGGTCGATCTGCATGCGGGGCCTCCTTGATATGGCTTGCGGGGACGAAACGCATACAGCCACTCTCGACACTCGCCTGCGACAAGGCCACCCACGCCGTCACTTCATCTCTGGCGTCAAGCCCCCAGTAATGAAGATCCTGATGCCAGGCCACATAGTCGGCAGACCGGGGCTCTTTGGTGAAGAAAGACGTTCCCCAGACTAGTAAATCCTCTCCCAGTATTGAAGCCACCGAACCAAGGATCGCCGGGTGACGAATGAGGCCATCAAGAAACGGGAGAAACAGATGGCACGAGGTTCTAAAGGCGCCATGACCCACTGCCGGGTGTGACTCGTAGCGTTCCTCGAAATCCTCAAGTTGTATCCGCATCGCGGCGACTTCCTCTGGATCCAGCACATCCAGAGGAAAGAAAAAGCCGTCATGCTCATAACGGGCCAAGGCTTCTGGCGAAAGAGTCCCGCCATGGGACCTTGACCCATTCATGGCTTCAGTCTCTTACCTCGTGACAAATAATTACGGTCGGTCGATCTGCACTGAGCGCCGCAACGAAGGCATCCTGCAGCGCATCGTTCGCATCCACATCGACGGCAAGTGCATGACACGCCCGCGCCAACGCTGCAAAGTCGGGATTGACGCCCTCGACTCCCACTCGGCGGATCTGCCGCTGATCCATGTCATCCTGAATCTGCTTGAGACCGCCGTTTTCCCAAATGATGATCGGAATCGGCAGCCCCAATTCAGCCGCAGTAATTAACTCAGGCATGGTGAACATAAACCCGCCGTCCCCTGCCAACACCGCAACCGGCGTGTCGGGCCGGGCAAGGCGTGCGCCGATGGCGTTGGGCAACGCGTTCCCCAAGGCGCAATATCCTGCCGGATAAAACCACTTTCGCGGTGCGTGCATCGGCATAGCAAACGCACCGGTATACACCAACTGACAGGCATCGCCTGACCAGATCGTGTCTGTTGGCGCGACCTGAGCCAATGCCGCGAGTATTCCAACGTGTTGGTTCTCTGACACACTAAGCCCCTGCCGAATCTGCGAGCGCACAAGCGCCGCACGCTCCTTGGCTGGCTCAACGCTGTCGTTCCGGTGGTCTTTAAGAGCATCAAGCAGAGCCTGTGCAGTAGATCCCGCATCCGCGACGATGCCGAGATCCGCCGGATAGACATCATTGATTTTGCCTGGATCAATATCGATGCGAATGATCCGACCACTTAAGTCCATGCGCTCAACAAAACTGTCTGTCTCGGAAAGTTCTGTCCCCACCGCAAGGATCACGTCTGCCTCAGGCAGGATGCGCAGTACCTCAGGCCGGACGGTTGCCGCTGAAAGAGACAGGGGATGATCGTCCGAAATGATGCCTTTGCCGGCGGTCGAGGCAACGACGATTGCGCCAATTCGCTCAGCAATCTCGGTCAGTTGAGCGCCAGCTGCCGTCGCTCCCCCGCCGATCATCAGAATCGGCGAGGTTGCGTCCTTCAGCCAGCCCGCTGCCGTCGCGATGTCCGCAGGATTTGCTTCCGGCAGGCCGGGCAGATTTACTGGCAGCCAATCATCATCAACGAACTCAGCCTGCACATCAATCGGAATCGAGATATGGACCGGTCTCGGCCTTTGCGTAGCGAAGAGTGTGAACGCACGGGCCAGCAGTTCCGGCACATCCTGCGCCCGCCAGGCAGTAGCAGAGAACCCGGTTAACGGTCGGGTCATCTCAGTCTGATCCGTAATCTCGTGCAGCACACCCCACCCTTTTCCCAGGCTGTCACTCGCGGCATCGGCTGAGATCAGGAGCATCGGCAGGCTATCCGCATACGCTTGTCCTAAAGCGGTACTGGCGTTGGTCACACCGGGGCCCGAAATGACCAGAGCAACACCGGGTTCGCCCGTCGCCCGGGCCCACCCTTCCGCCATAAAGCCTGCTCCCTGTTCGTTCCGGGCCTGAATATGGCGCACGCCCTGATCCAGGCCCCGACAAAAATCGAGTGTATGTACGCCGGGAATCCCGAAAACGGTACTCACTCCGTAACGCTCCAGCAACCGCACGGTTGCCTCTGCACAAGTCATCCTTTCCTTCATGGCTGCCACCCCTAAGTCACCATCCCTTGGCTATATGCCTGAATCGGCTCTTGGGGCTTTAATCGCCCTTTGAGTATCCGAAGGTTTGAGTAGAAGTCTTCAAGATCCACCGAATTGGTCAATACCTGCCTTCCCCGCTCTTCCAGTTTCGCCGATAGCGCCACCCGACAGTGAAGCCGTCTTGCCCCTGCGAAATCTCCTGAATCTTCTTACGTACCTGCTCAGTCATATTCGTGGATCCGCCGGGACGAGTGGGGTTTTGCCAAGAATGAGATCAGCGCCGCGTTCTGCCATGGCGATCACGGTGGCGTTGAGGTTACCCGTGATTTGCGAAGGCATGGCAGATGCATCACAGACCCGCAGTTTGTCGACACCCCTTACGCGCAGTTCGCTGTCCAATACAGCAAGAGGATCCTTGTCGGGACCCATCTTCGCGCTTGAGCAAGGATGATGGCCTGTGTACGCCGTCTGTCGGATCGCTTCAATAATTTGCGCGTCCGTCTTTGCGCGCTGCCATGCTCCTATTTCACCCGTCACGTATTTTGCAATCTCAGGTTGGGCCATGATCTCACGCATGGTTTTTACCCCCGCCACCATGGCATTGAGATCATCCGTGTGCGAAAAGAAACGGGGGTCGATACGCGGGTGATCCAGCGGGTTGGCGCTTGCCAGACACACGGTCCCCAGAGATTTGGGACGTTCCAGATTGATATCGATCTGAACGCCGGGTTTGGCCACCTGTCTGCCGCGTACCAGAAGGTGGCGGCCCAGTCGCTGCATTAACGGCGCCTTTTCGACATCGCCGTCGGTCATATTTTCATGGACCGTCATCGGTGTCATGAAGGTCTCAAACTCAGGCATCACCGGATCGTTGAGCCCATGGAAGATTACCGAGGAGAAAAAAGCGCCTCCACCGGGGCCGCTGCCATTGAACAGCCACCTCGCCATCAGCCAGGCAGCCCGATCCAGACGCTGGTGGCGAGCCAGACTCAGATCCATACGATCTGATCCGTACTGCATCGATACGTCCACATGATCGGCGAGGCTCTGGCCCACTCCCGGCAGATCAACGACAGCGTTGATGCCGTGCTGACTGAGATGGGCGGCAGGCCCTATTCCGGAAAGCATCAGTGTCTGTGGCGTCCCGAACGCACCCTGACACAGGATGACCTCTTCACGGGCATATATTTTCTCTTTGCCCAGCGTCTCTATTCCCTTCGCCACTCCTCCTTCAAGGATCACCCGCACTGCCTGCCGGTGTGTCAGGATCTTAAGATTGGAAGGCCGCTTTGCAAGATAGGAGATCGCGGATGACTGGCGAATTCCGCGGTGAACTGTACTGTCCGTGCGGCCAACGCCGGCGCGGTGAAGTCCGTTGAAATCATCCAGACGCTGATGACCACAGGCCACGGCAGCCTCAATAAACGCCTCTTCCAACTCGCCAAAATTCACGGATGCTTCGGTCTTCACCGGGCCATCGACCCCATGCCAGACACCTTTGCGATCAACAGCACCCTGGGAGCGGCGAAAATACGGCAATAAATCGGAGAATCCCCACCCCGAGAGACCGCTCTCCCGCCATGCGTCGTAATCCTGCGGAACGCCACGGATATAGATCATGCCGTTCATTATCGAAGACCCTCCGAGTGCCCGGCCGCGCGGAAAGTAAATCTTGCGATCATTCAGTGCCGGTTGCGGAACTGACTCAAAACCCCAATCCAGCTTCGCATTCCCAAAAACCAACCCGTTACCGGCCGGCATCCGGATAAAGAGATTCCGGCCTTTTCCCCCAGCCTCAATCAGGCAGACACGGGCTTCTCGGTTTTCCGCCAAACGCGCCGCCAATGCGCATCCTGCAGAACCTCCCCCGACAATGACGTAATCAAATTCCATCGCTTTTCGAAACCCTTAGATGCGCCGCACCTGCCGGATCACCTCGTCGGTCATCTGCTGAGTGGTGTGTTTACCGCCAAGATCAGGGGTTGCGAACCCTGCCTGCAACACCGCCTCAACGGCCGTGCTGATTTTCCGGGCGCCCGCTGATTCTCCCGCGCTGTATTCAAGCAGCATAGCGGCGGACAGAATGGTGCCTATCGGATTAGCGATACCGGCGCCGGCGATATCCGGCGCACTGCCGTGCACAGGTTCGTAAATTGCTGGTCGTTCCGATCGGCCGCTCTGTGGCAACTGTGACAGACATGCCGAAGGCAACATCCCGAGTGAACCCGAGACTGCCGCTGACTGATCGGAGAGGATGTCGCCAAAGAGGTTATCGGCCAGAATCACGTCAAAGTCACCTGGATTGCAAGACAGTTGGTATGCGGCATTGTCCGCAAAAAAATGGGTCAGCGTCACATCGGGAAACTCACTTTCGCCAATCTCCTGCACCACTTCACGCCAAAGCTTGCCCGCCATAAAAACGTTGGCCTTGTCGACAGAAAGCAATTTTCCGGTCCGACGGCGCGCCACCTCAAACCCGATCCGCGCAAAGCGCACGATCTCAGCTTCTGTATATTCGTTGAGATCATAGGCCCGACGATTTTCACCGGCATTGTCGATACCGCGGGTGGGCGAAAACATGGCGCCACCGCAAAGCTCCCGGACGACCATCACGTCTGAGTCTCGCACCACTTCGAGTCGAAACGGTGTGCGGGACAGCAAAGGATCATACGCACGCGCCCAGCGCAGGGAGGCAAACACCTCAAGCTCATGGCGCAATTTCATAAGCCCATCCTGCTCTTCGGGGCCACCCTCCACCGCGATGTGGTCCCATTTCGGCCCACCCACTGCGCCAACCAAAAGCGCATCGGAATGATGAGCCTGTTGGAGAGTCTCCTTACGGACGAACACGCCGTAAGCGTCAAAGGCAGCGCCGTGAAGTACATCCTCTGAGATATCGAGTTTCAAAGAAACAGTCGCCGCGACGGTCTCCAGCACCTGCAGGCCAGAGTGCACGACTTCGGGGCCAATCCCGTCACCCCCCTACGCCAGAATCTTTAGCACCATTTCTACCCCCAAAACCAAAAGAATCGCACAGAACTCAACTGCCTCAGAAAGTCTTATTCCGAGGAATGGGCTCTGTTATTTCACTGGCGACTCATTACTCGCGTATTGCGACACACCGTTGTGAATTAGAAAAATGATACGAGAAGAATGAACGTTGCGACACCCACAAAGACTGCGGGCAGGACCCTTCTGCCACCACCAAAGAACACCCCCACCCCGATCACAAAGGCCAGCGCCCTACAGAGGAGCGGAGTTTCCATGAGCGGTCCGATCGGCAAAATGACCATTCGAGCAATAAGCCCGCCCAGCATCGCATAGGAAACGAATGTCACCCACTGGAAAACCGGACTGTCACTCTTGATTCGGGCCGCAAACATCACGCCCGCGCCTCGCCATAAGTATGTGCCCACGATAGCGCCGCCTGTCAGTAGCAAAAGTGCGACGGCGGACGATTCGTTCATGAAGCCGATTGCCGACCCGTGAGGCGATTATTCAACAGTAAGGCCAATGTGCCGCCCACGACACCGGTCAAAAGAAGATCAAGATCCGGCGCGATGAGATGAAACATGATGCCAAGCGGCGCACCCACCACAAGCGCAATCATCGAGGGTCTGCTCTGGACTCCCGCCAGCAACACCGCAAAAAACAAAGGGTTCATAAAGATGAGCCCCAATGCAATGGGTCGGGGCATCAAACCCACGCCAAAATATCCGATGACAGTACCGAGGGTCCCTGCACTCATGCAGATCACTGCAAACACAATGTAATAACGGCGGCGTAACGTTTTCTCAATCTCGGGAAACCGTTTAAGACCCGCGGCCCAGGAGTTGATCGAAAGCATCTGCACGAGTGCGAAATCCCATCGGGACTTGGGCCGAGCCTCATTCATGAGAGGCATAAACGCGACCACCATGGGCAGAAACCGAGCATTGGCCAGAGCCACTCCCAAAATCACAAAAAATACCGACAGGCCGGCGACGTGCATCTCGACCAGTGCCAACTGGCCCGGCAACCCCCAGATGCCCACCGTTGCCGCAATGGCCATCGCAAAAGGCAAGCCGCTCTCATGAACCAGAGACCCAAAGCCCGTCATGCTCGCCAGCAGCGTAATTGATGGAAAACCGATCGCGTCCCGCCAAGCGAGGCGATTCACTGCGCTCGCGCTGGCGCTGGCGATCATGAGAGCATGCTTGTGAAATAAAGTGCGAACACCTGACTAAAACTTTCCAGCGTTGAAATCCGTAATGGCTTGTTCTATTTCGGCCCGCGTATTCATCACAAACGGCCCATAACGGGCAACCGGTTCGTTCAACACCTGGGCTGCGACCAGCAGGACTCTTGCGTAAGCGCTTTTGGCCTCGATATGCACGGCGTTACCCGCGCCGAGAACCCCCAGCTGCCTTGCGGCAACCGTATCGCTGCTAGTATCTGACCTTACCGATATCTCGCCCTCGTTCACAAAAACAAAACCCGCATGATGTGACGGAATCAACTCCTCTATGCTGGCCCCGGAAGACAAACGGATATCAAAGTAAAGCGGGCTTGTTACGACACCTTTGACAGGGCCAGTTGTTCCCTCACAGGTCGTCCCCGTGATGACATTTATATCCACCCCGGGGGTGCGATGCTCGACGGGAATCTGATCCTGCGAATACTCGTGATACGCAGGTTCACAAAGTTTTTCTTTGGCAGGAAGATTCACCCACAGCTGAAAACCTGCCAACCGGCCATGCTCTTGCTCAGGCATTTCTGAGTGGATGATTCCCCGCCCTGCCGTCATCCACTGGATACCGCCCGCCTCTATTACTCCGCCATACCCCGCGTTATCTTCGTGACGCATCTTCCCGGCCAGAAGATAGGTTACCGTCTCAAAGCCTCTATGCGGATGCGAGGGAAAGCCTGCAATGTAATCATTCGGATCATCAGACTCGAAAAAATCGAGCAAGAGGAAGGGGTCCAATTCCGGGAGAAACTGCGACCCAATGTAGCGGGTCAAACGCACACCCGCCCCATCAGAGGTGGGCTGCCCTGAAATCACTTCCTCAATTTTGCGGCGGCTAATCTGGCTGGCTTTTCTGGCGGGGGTCGTGCTCATGGGTAACCCATTTATTCTTAAAAAATAATTGGATGGACTATACTCTGCTCTGGTGAACCTGCTCCAAATCATCTCCAGCACTGATGACCGATCAGGAAAAAGTCGCCTCGGATCAAATCTCCATTACGCCGATGTCGGTGCATACCGGCCCAGAGATCAGCGGCGTCGACCTACGCCATCCTCTTAGCCAGGTTGAGATCCGCGAAGTTCGCGATGCACTCCTGAAGTGGCGGGTGGTCTTCTTTCGCGATCAGGAACTGACCCATCGCGAGCACGTGGCCCTTGCAAGACAGTTTGGCGAACCCACCCCGGGGCATGTGATTTTCGGTAATCACAACGAATATCCTGAAATCTACCCGGTGGTGAAGCACCGTACCGCCCAGGCGGGCGATGTGACAGTCAAACGGGCCTGGACTGGCTGGCATACCGACATCACTGCGGCGATTAATCCCCCGGCAGCATCGATTCTTCGCTCGGTCGCTCTGCCGCCGTATGGTGGTGATACTCAATGGTTGAATATGGTGAAGGCCTTCGATGGGCTGTCTGCGCCCATGCAGGAGTTTTTGTCTTCTTTAGGAGCCGTTCATCGATATCGGCCGGCATCTGACTCCAAAAACAAGAGCGACTACAACAAACTCATTGAACAAAAGGGCATGGTGTCAGAACACCCCTTGGTGACCGTGCACCCTGAGACAGGTGAAAAGACGCTCTTTACCGACCCGGCTTACGTTGACCATAACGTCGGCCTGACCCCAAGAGAAAGTCAGTGCCTGCTGGAGTATCTCTGGGAACACTGCCTCCGGCCCGAATTCACCATCCGCCTTCGCTGGAACGCTGGCAGCATCGCTTTTTGGGTCAATCGCGCTACCCAGCATCAAGCCATCGGCGACATTTTTGATACCGACTTCAGTCGTGAACTCTACCGGGTGACGCTAAATGGTGAGGTGCCTGTTGGGACGGATGGGCGCAGATCCACCGCAATCAGCGGCGAACCCCTAAAGCCCGTTTAACCTTCGTTAGAAAACGAAACGTCCTCAACGCCCGCGGCCCGGGTCATCTGCCGTCAAGGGTCGCTAGCGTGCTGTAGAGATCCGGCCGGCGATCGCGAAAGACCGCCCAGGAGTCACGATATTCTTTGATCTGATCGAAATCAAAGCGATGAACCAACATCTCTTCCTGATCTCTCCCTGCCTGTGCTACGACCTGGCCTTCGTGATCAGCGATAAAGGAGTGACCATAGAACTCAAGATGCACGTCTGGTAATTCGCTCATGTATTCCCGACCGATCCGGTTAGAGGCAACGACCGGCAGAATATTGCATGCCGCGTGTCCGCACATCGCGTTACGCCAGGCATCCACCGAGTCATTGCCTGTCAGCATATCCCCGCCACCTCCAAGACCCGAACCAATCGCAGTAGGATAAAGAATGATATCGGCCCCCATGAGAGTCAGGCATCTCGCTGCTTCGGGAAACCATTGATCCCAGCAGATGAGTACACCGACTTTGCCATATCGGGTCTTCCAGATCCGAAAACCCGTGTCACCCGGACTGAAATACTCCTTTTCCTGATAACCTGGCGCATTGGGGATGTGTGATTTTCTGTAGACGCCAAGGATCGTGCCATCCGCATCGGCCATCGCCACAGAATTGAAATAGACCTCCCCCGCTTTTTCAAAAAAGCTGATCGGCAGTACGACCTCTAACTCCTTCGCGAGGGCGGAAAAGCGCCTGACCACCTGACTTTCCTCTAACGGACGAGCCAACGAGCGGTGCTTGTGGCATTGCTCGATCGGAAAATACGGCGTTTCAAATAACTCTTGAATCAGGATGATAGAGGCCCCACCGGCCGCCGCCTGACGTACCAGGTTTTCCGCCCGATTGATGTTTTCATCCTGCTCCCAAGTGCACGCCATCTGCGTTGCTGCTACTCCTACATTCCCCATTTGATCTCGCCTCCACCTGATCCGTCGTTTTTAGCACATAGTATGTTACTGCTTTGATTCACATCAATCGATCCCGCTTTCATCTTACAATTTATCCGTGAACAAGATCCAAGACCCATGAACTCATCCTCTGTCACTGGCGATTTAACAGTTTCCCTACGGTATCTTGCCGTCGGTGAGAAAAGCGCGGTGGTCCGCCCTTCAATCGGCGGCGGCGATAGCGCCTCTGAGGAGGGCGTTTATGAAACAAGATCCGTAAAGATGCGTAGCGCGCGCCGCCTGGAAACCTCGCTTGATCGGGAAGGGTTTTTTCTGGCCAATCAACAAACTCAAGTGACTGATTTTTTTTCAGAGACCGAGATTGTGTCGATCTACGAAAAGGAACTCCAATCGCTACTGACCGATATCACCGGAGCAAAGAGAGTCGAGATCTTTGATCACACCCGGCGCGCTTCATCAATTGACACCCAGCGCCAGCATGGCATTCGCGAGCCCGCGGCAACTATTCACAATGACTATGATGACGCATCCGGCCCCAGGCGTTTGCGCGACTTTTTTCCTCAGGAGGCCAAGGCACTCGAGAAGAATCGTTTTGCGATTATCAATGTCTGGCGCTCAATGGCGGGGCCCGTGTCCAACTTTCCACTCGCGCTGTGTGACGCGTCTTCAGTTGTCGACGAGGATCTGGTCAGCGTCCCCCGAGTCTCAAAAGATCGTGTCGGCACTGTCCAGATGACGACCTTTAATCCTTTGCATCACTGGTGTTACTACCCGGACATGCAGATGAACGAAGCCTTGCTCTTTAAGGTGTATGACTCGGCCAATGACGGTCGAGCCAGATTTACCCCACACACCTCATTTGAGGATCCACGCGTTAAAGACGCAACTGCCGCAGGCCGGCAAAGCATCGAAAGCCGATGCTTTGTTTTTTTTTGAATAGATCAATTTTGCCAGAATCTAAGAAACACGCTTAACTAAACCCCAATAAGGATCAAACAATGACGACCGAATTTACCCCGCACGATTTGGACAGTGCGCCCGAAGGAAGCAAGCCTTTACTAGAACAGTTTATTGCGTCTTCAGGGCGGATTGTCGGTTTTTATGGAATGCTCGCTGAATCCCCGGAAGCCCTGCGCGGCTATAAGGCTTTGTCCGATGCTTTCGATGATGCAACCCTGGGTGATGAGGAAAAGACGGTGGTTTGGCAGACGATCAATGTCGAGCACGAATGTCATTACTGCGTTCCTGCGCATACGTCCATGGCAAAAGCAATGAAAGTGAGTGATGAGTTAAATACCGCGCTGCGTGATGAAACCCCCTTGCCGAACGCCAGATTGGAGGCACTGCGTGATTTCACGCTCATTCTGGTGAGAAACCGTGGGCATGCATCGGATGCTGAAATTACAGCATTCCTCGATGCCGGGTACACGCGCCGGAATATCCTGGAGGTCGTGCTGGGAATCTCAGAGAAAGTGCTCAGCAATTACGTTAACCATCTGACGAAGACACCGGTGGATAAGGAATTTGAGCGATTCGCCTGGTCGAGATCAAAGTAACCAGCGCCGTCGCAATACCGACTTCTTGGCATCAACGGGATTAAGTCATGAACAGCACAAAAAGACGCTTGCAGATCGCCTGCTTGCAGACAAATCCCCAGCCGGATTTTCAGACTGCGCTGGATCAGGCGATATCGCTGGCCGAAGAGGCGGCAACAAGCGGTGCCGATTTTATTGCCACCCCCGAGTACTGTGGCGGACTCAAAACTGAAGGCGCAAGCTTTGCACCGCCAAGCGCACCCGAAGCATCTCACCCTGTCTTAAACGGCCTCCGGACTTTTGCCAAAGACAGGAGCAAATTCATGCTTATCGGCTCAGTCGCCATCGACGGCCCCGATAACAAGATTCTTAACCGGAGCTACCTTATAGGTGAAGAAGGAAACATCGTAAGTCGATACGACAAAATTCACCTGTTCGACGTCAATCTTTCTGAAAAGCAGTCGTACCGTGAAAGCGCAACGGTTCGCGGCGGAGACGAAGCAACTATCTGTCAGACCTCTTTTGCCAAGATCGCGCAGACAGTTTGCTACGACTTGCGCTTCCCGCATCTCTACCGGAAACTGTCTCAATCAGGTGCCGAAATTCTGCTGGTTCCAGCTGCCTTCACAAAGAAAACAGGAGAGGCTCACTGGCATATCCTCAACAGAGCGCGCGCAATAGAAAATGGGGCTTTTGTTGTTGCGCCCTGTGCCATTGGTGAGGTCGCAGGCGGCGGCGAAAGCTATGGGCACTCTCTAATCATCAACCCCTGGGGGGAGGTTCTTGCCGACGGCGGTGATCAGGTTGGAGTTGTCAGCGCGGTGATAAATCTGGACGAGGTGGCAACAGCACGTCAGCGCATTCCCAGCCTGTCCCATGACAGGTCATTTGTTCTCAGAAAGAATATCTGACTGGTCCTTGATCAGTCACCTGATCTGGAATTTCCAGTTGGCTCACGCCGCTTTTTTGACTCCCGCCGACTTGGACCGCTTTGCTCCAGCCTGCCTCTGACGCCAGCTGCCAGGTTTGTGTGTGGTTGACTGTTTGGCGCCCTTGCTGAACCTGCGTCGTGGCTTCGCTGTACGCTTGGGTTTAGCGGCGGGCTTGGGCTCTCCACTGGTTGGCTCGAGACCATCGACCACCTCTCTTTTCACCTTCTGCCCAATGAGTTTTTCAATCTGAGAAAGCTTCGTCCAATCAGCAGGACCCACCAGTGAGATCGCACAACCGGTCGCACTTGCGCGCCCGGTACGCCCGATTCGATGAATGTAGTCTTCTGCAACGGTTGGCAAATCGTAGTTGATCACGTGACTGATATCCTTGATATCCAGTCCACGCGCTGCAACATCGGTGGCGACCAGCGTATCGATTCGGCCTTTTCGCAGGTTTTCAACCGTTTGTCTGCGTTTATTCTGGCTCATGTCACCATGCAGGGCAGCGCTCTTCAGATTCTTTCCTCGCAACACCTTGGCCACCTGCTCTGCCCCTCGTTTTGTTGCGGTGAAGACCAGTGACTTAAAGAGCTGTCCACTTTCCAGGTGATGTTCCAAAAGCTTTTGCTTGTGCGCTTTGCTATCTGCATGGTGCATATGCTGCTGGATCGACTTGTGACGCCGATTGCTAGCCGCCAAGGCAATGCTTTCTGGTTTCTTGAGCAATTGATTTGCCACCTTATGCACCCGCCCTTCCAAGGTTGCGGAGAACAGCAGGGTCTGGCGGTCTTTGGGAGTCGCTTCAGCGATTTCTTTGACCGCATCGATAAAGCCCATATCCAGCATCCGATCGGCTTCATCCAGCACCAAGATTTCGAGTCGGGAAAAATCAACCTTGCCCCGCTCCATGTGGTCGAGCAAACGTCCGGGCGTTGCCACCAGCAGATCAAGGCGCCCACGAAGTAATTTCAGCTGAGGCCCATACGCCATTCCCCCGATGATTGATCCCGTAGACACCTTAGAGAAGCGACTGAACTGGCGGATGTTCTGATTCACCTGCATGGCAAGTTCGCGGGTCGGGGTGAGCACCAGCACACGAGGGCCATTGCCAGGCTTTTTAGGCCGACGCAGGATGCGATCTAGGGCTGGAAGAACAAAGGCTGCTGTTTTACCTGTCCCGGTCTGCGCCGAGGCCATCAGGTCTGCACCAGACATTACGACAGGAATCGCACGCTGCTGAATTTCCGTCGGCTTGACGAAACCCGCTTTCTCGATCGACTGCTGTATTCTCGAATCGAGCTCAAGTTCATTAAATTGCAAAATATGATCCTCACGGCACTTTTGCCGCTTTGAGTACAAATAGTAATGATGGGGGGTTTCGCAACCCTGCTGCGCCTGGGTCAACCAGGTCGTTGCGAATTAATCGTCAAGGACCACGAAGTATTACTGGCAGTAACACAGGTGATGGGGAACAAGCACACGATCAGAAACGCGGTCCCCTTTCTGGGGAGGCGGGACTATACAGGGCTCACGTAAAAAATACCAGTGATTCAATGGCAGTTACATTAGCCCCCATCTTTGCAATCACGCACGGCGTTGTTCTGTTGAACAGTATTGCCAGGATACGCGACAGCGTGCAATGCGGTCTCGTCCCGGCAGCGAAACCATTAACGACGGATCAATACGCTGTCCAGAGCATTGGCAAACGTCATTCGATCCCTCTTGCTGAATGCATCGGGCCCGCCGGTCTGCACGCCACTGCTTCGCAATGAGTCCATAAAGTCCCGCATGCTCAGACGTTGCCCAATGTTTTCTTTTGTGTACTTCTCGCCACGCGGATTAAGGACCACACACCCTTTTGCAACAAGTTCTGCCGCAAGGGGGATATCCTGGGTGATCACGATGTCCCCATTATTTGCATGTTCAACGATGTAGTTATCCGCAACATCAAGACCGGACGCTACCTTTACGGCGCTGATGAATAAAGATCGGGGTACCTCAAGCAATTGATTTGCGACGAACGTCACAGGGGTTCTGGTTCTCTCAGATGCGCGATAAAGAATTTCTTTAACGGCTTTGGGTGACGCATCCGCGTCCACCCAAATTCGCTGCGTGGTTTCAGTCAAACTTCGGTTGCCGGTCCCTGATTTTCGCGTTCCGCCAACACATCAGTACCGGGAAAAGATGCTCAATTGCTGGTGCGAATTGAACTGGAGGACATCGTAACCTTTGGGCTCGAGACTGTGCATTCCGGGAGACATCTGAGGCATGCCGGGTGCTGTGATACCAACGATCTCTGGACGCTCCGCGAGCAGCCTTTTGATATCGGACACAGGCACATGACCTTCCACGATATATCCATCAATCAGTGCCGTATGGCAGGAATACAACGCGGGATTAGTGAGCCCAAGTTCCTGCTTGATTGGCGTTACATCGTCGACATCATGTGCGGTCACGCTGAACCCGTTATCTTCCAAATAATCGACCCAGGCCTGGCAACACCCGCACGTCGGACTCTTCCACACTGTAATCGGCAACTCAGACGCAACTCCTGCGTTTAGAGCGCATCCGAATAAAAACAATAACAAGACGACTCTTCGAACAAAAGCGTTGATCACTTCAATTTTCTCCATTGTAGACGGATAAAGTTAGGTACAAACAATTAATCGCTCGGGTCCAGGCTCTTCATTTCTTTACTCTTTGCCTATTCTCCTCGACCCACTGGGCAATCCATTCGGCAGGCGGCGCGTATATATCAATAAAGACAACGGGCTCGTCGCCCAGAATTTCACCACCATGTTCAATATGCGCTGGCGCAAACCACATATCACCAGGACCAATTTCCCTGACTTCGTCTCCTACTGTAAGGCGCATACGACCTGAGATCATCACGCTCGCCTGCTCGTGGGTATGGCTATGAAGCTCGTAGGTGCCGCCGGGTTCGAATTTTGCCCAAACCAATTGACAGTTCTCACCCGTCACGGGAATTGCCGTATGGACTTTACGGTCAGGAATAAAGTCCGCACTCGCCTCGACCTCTGCTGCGGGAAAGATGAATGACCCCATATGCTTGGCTGAATTTGTTTGGATTCAGACTGATTTATAACCGCAAGAATAGCGAATGATCAATGAATTCTGGCTTCACATTTAATGCCGAATGGGTTCTTTGCTAAGCCCTGGAGTTGCTCGAATCAGGACAGACCGTGCAGGGATCGCGTCTGCGACCATCTGATCTGTTTCAGAGTCTCAAGAGTTTGCATATTTTCTATGGGGATGACGGGAGTCACGTTCGCGACATTACTGCATCGGGACAACTTGATTTCTCCCCGATTCTTTCGCTCGATAAACACCTTCATCGGCTCGCGACAACACGGTCCCAATGGATTCGGATTTAGCACCATCACACAACGCAACACCCACGCTCATGGTAATGGCGACGGTCTCGTTCTCCCAAGTAAGCGGGGAATGTTCGATAGACGTTCGCACAGCATTAAGCATCGTAACCGCCTCCTCTAACGGCTTGCCTGCTTGTGAGGTTAACGGCAAAAAAATACCAAACTCTTCACCACCCCATCGCCCCAAGACGCCAGCATTCGCGAGTTCCGTTTGCAGCACGTTGACAAAATGCTTGAGCGCTTCATCTCCACAAAGATGTCCATGGGTATCGTTGATCTTTTTAAAGAAGTCGATATCACAGATTGCTACAGCTAGACTGTCTCCGGAGGACAATGATCCTGCAGCCTCTGCCATCCGGTCGTACCAAGTACGGCGATTCAAACATCCTGTCAAAGTGTCATGCTCCGCAAGCCAGGTAATTCGCGTGAGGTGGGCCTCTCGCTCGCGCAGATTCAAATAACCTTTAGAGTGGTATCGGATTCTGGCGATCACTTCCACTGCGTCTGGAAGCTTTACCATATAGTCATTCGCGCCGAGAGCGAACGCCTTAGCTTTCGTCTTGGGATCCTCCGTTCCAGAAAGTACAACTAGCGGAACGTCGCGCAACACCGGTTCAGACCGAAAATGACGAACCAATTCCAATCCGTCTAATTGAGGCATAACAAGATCTTGCAGGATAACAGTGGGTCGAAGTTTTTTAGCTACTTGGACAGCATCGAGCGGGTTGCTACAGAAATGAAAATCTGTGCCAGGCTGATCTGCCAACATTCGGCGAACAGTCTCACCGACCAGCTTCTGGTCATCGATCAAAAGCACCACTACCGCAGCTTTCTCGGTACCGTCAACTTGTGGACCACCCGTCGAGAGTTCAACTCCTTGCTCAGACTCTAGGGACTCGCCGACTGTATTCCTGGGATTACCTTCAAGTAGTGCCGGAGTTTCGATTGGATCGGCGTTCTCTCGATTGCTCTTCGGGGAATCGTTCGAAGCCATCAACCGCCCGAGCATCATTTCCAATTCATTTACGCTCTGGACAATGCCGGGGTCCTGCTCGTCAGGGTGTATCGTCGTCGACTCATTTAAATCTCTCAATAAACCTATCGCTCCCTCCAAAAGGTCGAGATGACCGAGCTCAAAAAGTACTGGTTGTGTGCTAACCGTGCGACTGTAGTCTTCTATCACTTTGCCGAGCCGAGAATGACTCTCAAGCCCCACAATCCCTGCCGAGCCTTTGATGGTATGAGCGGAATAACAGATCGCCTGCCACGTAGTGACATCGGCACCGCCTCGCACCGAGATAAGGTTTTCACTGATCTGCTCGATGTGCGCCCTGGCCTCTTCAAGGAACAATTCAACCATCCCCTCACCCATTGCTTGATCATTTCCTTGACTGGACGGTTTCCGGCTCGTGCCTTCCGTTCCAGGATGCTCAGGCAGACCTGCCTTGTCAGAGTCAGCGGCGCTGTTGGCGAGCTTACGGACCTCTGCTAACAACGCGCTTGGCTCAAACGGCTTGCATAAGTAACCATCCACGCCCAATGCGCTCTTTGCCGAGTAAATGTCGTCGTAGTCTGATTGCGCCGTCAAAAATAGAATCGGGATGGATTGCCATGAAGTATTCAGTTTTAATATTCGGACAGTCTCATCCCCCGTTAACACAGGCATATTCCTGTCCAGAATGATTAAATCAGGAAGTTCTTCATCGAGCGCGGAAGATAGCCATTGGAGTGCCTGCCCTCCGTGCTCGCACTCGATCACTCTGCACTCGTCATCTCCCTCTTCCAGGATCGATCTTGCGTACCGACGAATCGTGGTGGAATCATCGGCAAGCAAAACAGTCACGGGCATGGATTTAGCGCGCTTGGTCATATATCAGAAACTGAAATCCAGCTGCTTCAATCGACCGCTTCTGAATCTCTTGTATTCCGAGAATCTTGAGCTGCTTTCCTCGACCCTTCGCAGACCGATAGAGAACCGCGAGAAACTGAATACCGACGAGATCCAGCACATCGTCAGTTTTACTAAGGTCGATGAACAGTTCAC